>LZQR01000028.1_pt1 | contig 41228 bp, 46 predicted proteins | sample 768601 | NCBI WGS metagenome assembly LZQR01 (sample SAMN05207299, study PRJNA324521) | oil field metagenome | isolation source: sample BH-FW-24 from oil reservoir | place: India: Bombay High | collected 2015-12-04
CAAGCGCAGGACTCCTCGATATTGAGGACGAGCTTGAAGAGTTCGTGCTTGAGGCGAGGAATCCCGTCCGCCCATCCGGGAATCTGGACGAGGATGTGGATACGGTCGATATCGATGATATCGCAGCATCCGCCCTGCACGAGACCCGCCTGGGGTCCAATCTTGATGTGGCCGCGGAGCTGAATGCGTTCCGTGAGGAAATGCGCGCCATCGCCCGCTCCATTCCGGCGGGCGGGCTGGATGACACCCTGTCGGATTTCCGCGCCAGCCTTGAATCACTGTCTGGCGAATTGGGGCAGCGTGTGGATGGCGCCGCTCAGCGTATCGAGGCGGCGGTCGGCCAGCTGGATGTGGATCGTTATGATGCGGCCAGCCAGCGCGTGGAAAGCGCGGCGAGCCTGATGGAGACCAGCATTCATGAAGCGCTTGAAGCGCTCAAGCGCGCCGGAGCGGCCATGTCCGCGCCCACAGCGTCTGACATGCTGGACGCGCAGGACCGGGATTCGGTCTAGTCCGTACCTTTCTGCTTGTTAATGAACATCGTGTAATGTTACGCTTCTGTCGTATTCGCCGGGGAGGGCGCTATGCGACTGATTATCGTAATGGCCGGTGTGGGCCTGTTGAGCCTGGGCGTCGCCGGATTGGCGATGACGGGTCTGAAGACCGGTCTCTGCAAGCAACAGACGGAAGAAGCGATTCGCTTTGTCGAGCGCTTTCTGGACAGCGCGCCGGACGGTTTCGACTTTGCGCCGGTGCGTCGCAGCTAGCACTTAGCCCTTGAAGCGGAACAGCCGCGGGATGATCGCCGGGGTGCGCGCCTTGTAGGCGGCGTATTCGGGGCGTCGGGCCTCCAGTCCGGCTTCCTGCATGGGGACCCCGGACAATCTGAACAGGGTAAAGGTGACGAAGAGCGGTCCGGGCAGCGCCAGGACGCCCCATCCGGTTTCCGCTGCAATCAGCCACAGCCCCCACCAGAGACAGATTTCCCCGAAATAGTTGGGATGACGGCTCCGGGCCCACAGGCCGGTGTCGAGCACCTGGCCGTGCCGACCCGGATCCTGGCGGAACCGATGCAGCTGATGGTCCGCCAGCGCTTCGTATGCGATTCCGAACAGGGCCAGCGCGCCGCCCAGCATGGCCACGGGGCCGAGCGGCGTCAGGGTGGCGAAAGCCTGGCCCATCTGAACCGGCAGGCTGGTCAGCCACAGGAGCACGGCCTGGGGCAGGAAGATGAAGACCAGCGTCGTGCGGGCATAGCTCCAGCCGCGCTTCTCGCGCACATCACTGAGCAGCTTCGTGTAGCGCCGGTCCGCGCCCTCCCGACGCCACCGCAACAGCAGATGTGCGGCAAGGCGCAGCCCCCACGCCAGAACAAGGCCGAGCACCAGCATGTGTCGCCATGTCGCGCCGGGGGAGGCGGCATGGCCGACCAGGGCGATGAGCAAGATCCCGAGCGCCCAGAAGGCATCAATGAAGCTGGGATCGCGATGAAACTGGGCGATCGCCCAAAGGATTGAAAACAAACTCAGAACTGCAGCCAGATTCAAGGCGAGCAAAGGCAGGACGCTCATGGTGCGGGACAGGCTCCTCTCGCCGAACGGGTGGACCGTCCGATCAGGCTGATGGTCTGACGTCATAAGATCAGACGTCCTGACTGAGTGGAAGACTTGTCAGCGCGCGCGAAGATTTCAATTATCAAAATTGGAAACTTGAAAGCCGACAAAGGGTCGCCCCATGGTCGCCGAGACTGACATGGCCGAACTTGAACTGACCGAGCTGCGCGAACGCGCGGACGAGGTGGCCAGCCTGATGAAGATCCTGGCCCATCCCGGGCGTCTGCTTGTGGCGTGCGAACTGATGGAAGGCGAATGCTCGGTTTCTGAAATCGAGATGCGCACCGGCGTGCGTCAGCCCAATCTGTCCCGCGATCTGGCGCGCATGCGCGACGCCGGTCTGGTCTCGCCGCGACGCGACGCCAAGCATGTCTATTACAGTCTCGCGGACGCCCGCATCCAGAAACTGGTGGCGGCGCTGTGTCTGGCGTTTGGTCCCAAAGCGGCAAGGGAGGCGCTCAATGACCACGCCATCTGCGACCCCGATCCCGACCGTCAAGGCGTTCTTTGATCCGGACACCTTCACTGTCAGTTATGTGGTGTCGGACCCGGCGACGCAAAAAGCGGCCATCATCGACTCCGTACTCGATTACGATGCCAAGTCCGGCCGGACCAGCCACACGAGCGCGGACGCCATCATCGCCTATGTGAAAGAGCAGGGGCTGGATGTCGACTGGGTGCTGGAAACCCATGTCCATGCCGACCATTTGTCCGCCGCGCCCTATCTGAAGGAGAAGCTGGGCGGTCAATTGGCGATCGGCGCCAATATCCGCACCGTGCAGGATGTCTTCGGCAAGGTCTTCAATGCAGGGAGCGAATTCCAGCGCGACGGCTCCCAGTTCGATCACCTGTTCGAGGATGACGAGCGGTTCAGCATTGGCGAGCTTGAGGCCCGCACCCTGCATACGCCCGGCCATACGCCAGCCTGCATGACCTATGTGATCGGCGACGCCGCCTTTGTCGGCGACACGCTGTTCATGCCTGATTTCGGCACGGCGCGGTGTGACTTTCCCGGCGGCGATGCGCGTACGCTTTATCGCTCGATCCAGAAAATCTTCGCCCTGCCAGACGAGACGCGCCTGTTCATGTGTCATGACTACAAGGCTCCGGGTCGGGACGAATTCGCCTGGGAAACCACAGTGGCCGAAGAGCGCGCCAGCAACATTCATGTGGGCGGCGGCATTGATGAGGACAGCTTCGTCGCCATGCGCGAACGCCGGGACGCGACGCTGGACATGCCCACTCTGATTCTGCCCAGCGTTCAGGTGAACATGCGCGCCGGGGAATTGCCGCCCGCCGAGGATAATGGCGTGCGCTATCTGAAAATCCCCTTCGACGCGCTGTAGGAGAGAGCCATGACGCCGGTTCAGGTCAGCCCGAGCTTCTTCATATCCGCGCAGATTGCGCCTGAAGACGTGACGGCGCTTGCAGAACAGGGCTTTGTCGCGCTCATCAACAACCGTCCGGATGGCGAAGCGCCTGATCAGCCTGATTCCATGGACATCGAGGCGGCGGCGCGGGCTGCGGGGCTTGCGTATCTGCATGCGCCCATGTGCGGCGCCGAGATATCCCTTGCCGATGTCGAACGCATTCATGACCTGACCGAGCAGGCCACGGGCAAGGTGCTGGGCTTCTGCAGATCCGGCGCCCGGTCCATGCTGGGCTGGGCTCTGGCCCGGTCCGAAGACCTGCCGGCTGACGAGCTGATCGCGCTGGCGCGCGGAGCAGGCCACGACCTGTCACAATGGCGGAGCGTGTTCGACGCGCGTTACGCCGCGCACGGGTGAACGCAGTACGCGGTTCGCCCCTGGCGGCGCCTGTCACTCAAATTTCATAAAACCGAAAATGGATCGTGCATGGGCGCCACACCTGGCGCGAAGGCCTGCCATGGCACGGGATTCAGCCTGCGCATGGGGCGATGACACGCTGTGCAATGCGAGCCTGAACCCGTGCAACGGGCTGTGTCATGGCTTCGTCACGGTTCTGAAAACCCGGCGTTACAATCTTGCTGTCTTTTCACGCCCCGAGCGACCGCCTGCGCCATTGGCCAGTGCGGCGTGCCTGAAGTGTTGCGCCACTCAAAGTCCCTCGGGGGGTTCTCTGATGAAAGTCCAAATGTCCAAGATCAAGCTGCTGCTGGCGGGCGTGTCTATCGCCGTAATCGCCGCGTGCTCGGATTCGTCCATCTCTTCGCCGGGCGAAGGCCAGCTGCCGACGCCGCCGCTCCGACCAATCCGAATCCGCCGACCCGCCGTCTGCGGCGGTTGACGCCCGTCCGGCGGGCGGCTGCCCCACGGGCTTCTCGTCCCTGACCCAGACCCTGGGCAGCGTTGAACTCACCGCCTGCCAGACCTCGGGCACCCTTCTGGCTGACACCACCCTGCCGGGCGCGTCCGCGACCGCAGGCCAGGGCGCCATCTACTTCCTGAACGGCCAGGTCGCCGTGGGCACCGACGCGGGCGGCGACGCGGCCAACCCGCTGACCGGTTCGACCTCCGCCACCCTGACCATTGGCGCTGGCGCTACATCGTCGGCGGCACGACCGCTGACTACCTCACCGTTTCGCGCGGCTCCCAGCTGGTCGTGGACGGCGAGCAGTTCAACCCGGTGATCTTCACCTCGTCCGACGATCTCGAAGCGACCCTGTCTGACAATCCGCGCGGCTTCAATGACGGCGCGAACGCGGAATGGGGCGGCATCATCCTGAACGGCCGCGCGCCGATCAACGCCTGTGACGATCCGGCCGCCATCGGCGGCACGGCCGATTGCGAAAAATCCGGCGAAGGCAATTCGGGCCTCTTCGGCGGCAACGACGCGTCTGACAATTCCGGTCGTCTGAACTACATGCAGGTTCGCTTTGCGGGCGCGGAAGTGACCGCGGACAACGAGCTGAACGGCATCGCCTTCCAGGGCGTCGGCAACGGCACCGAAGTCGACTACGTCCAGGTCCACAACAATTTTGACGATGGCGTCGAGTTCTTCGGCGGCACCGTGAACGTCAAGCACATGGTTCTGACCCAGATCGGCGACGACTCCATGGATTACACCGATGGCTGGACGGGCAACGCCCAGTTCGTGCTGGTTCAGCAAGGCGCGCTCGACGGTTCGCGTTCGGGCGACAACGGTTTTGAATTCGACAACTTCGAAGACAATGACGACCGTGAACCGCGCTCCAACCCGACCATCTCCAACTTCACCCTGATCGGCACCCAGGACACCGGCATGCTGATCCGTGAAGGCACCGCGGGCGACTTCCTGAACGGCGTCGTCACGGGCTTCCAGGACGAGTGCCTGCACATCGACGACAGCTCGACCCAGTCCCAGGCCGCCGCCGGCGCCCTGACGCTGAACTCGACCCTGTTCTCCTGCGACGTCCCGTTTGCGGATGAAGAACTGCCGGCCTTCGTGCACGCTGACTTCTTCAACGGCGTTGCGCCCTCTTACACCGCCAACCAGAACAATGTTCAGGCGTCGTCCACCCTGGTGGGCACCTTCTTCCCGGGCGCCAACGAGCTGGCTGTCCCGGCGCTGAACCCGACCGCCGCTTCCGTGGTGGACGCTGACCGTCGCGCCTTCTTTGACAGCGTGAACTATATCGGCGCGTTCTCTCCGAGCGAATCCGCAGGGAACTCCTGGGCCACCGGCTGGACCTTCGGCCTGTTCCCGGAAGTCACCGAATGCCCGACGGGCACCGTGGCTTCGGGCGAAACCATCGGCAACCAGTTCGTCTGCCGCATCACCGGCACCGTCGACCGTGACGTCCGTCTGGTCGCCGGCCCGCTCTATGAACTCGTGGGCGCCGTGTTCGTCGGCATCGACGCTGGTCCGGACGCCGCCAACCCGAGCACGAACGCTCTGGAAGCGACGCTGACCATCGATCCGGGCGTGACGATCTTCGGCCGTTCGACCGCTGACTACCTCGTGGTCTCCCGCGGCTCGCAGCTGCAGTCCAACGGTTCGCGCGGCGCGCCGGTCATCATGACCTCGCGTGCGGACATCCTGGCGACGGCCGCTGGCAATGACCGCGGCTACAACACTGGCAACAACGCCGAGTGGGGCGGCCTGATCATCAATGGTCGCGCACCGATCAACGCCTGTGACGATCCGGCGGCCATCGGCGGCACCATCGATTGCGAAAAGTCCGGCGAAGGCTCTTCGGGCCTGTTCGGCGGCGCGGACGCGTCTGACAATTCCGGCTCCATCCGCTATACCCGCGTCCAGTACGCCGGCGCGGAAGTGACCGCGGACAACGAGCTGAACGGCATCGCCTTCCAGGCGTCGGCAACGGCACCACGGTCGAGTTCGTCCAGGTCCACAACAACTTTGACGATGGCGTCGAATTCTTCGGCGGCGCGGTCAACGTCAAGAACCTGCTGCTGACCCAGATCGGCGACGACTCAATGGATTACACCGATGGCTGGACGGGCAACGCCCAGTTCGTGCTGGTGATCCAGGGTGATCTCGACGGTTCGCGTTCGGGCGACAACGGTTTTGAATTCGACAACTTCGAAGACAATGACGACCGTGAGCCCCGCTCCAACCCGACCATCGCCAACTTCACCCTGATCGGCACCCAGGACACCGGCATGCTGATCCGTGAAGGCACTGCGGGCGACTTCCTGAACGGCGTCGTCACCGGCTTTGGCGACGAATGCCTGCACATCGACGACAGCTCGACCCAGACCCAGGCCGCCAATGGCGACCTGACCCTGCGCTCGACCTTCTTCTCCTGCGCCACCTCGTTCGCGGATGAAGAGCTGCCGTCCTTCGTGCACGCCGACTTCTTCAACGGCGTCACGCCCTACACCACGAACGTGAACAACGTTCTGGGCACGTCCTCGCTGACCCAGGTCTTCGTGCCGGGCGCCAACGAGAACGCCGTCATCGCGATCGACCCGCGCACCGACACGGTGATCGACGCGAGCCGCCGCAGCTTCTTCACCAGCGTCGACTATGTGGGCGCCGTTGAGAACGCGGCTGACGATCGCTTCACCGGCTGGACCCTGCTGCCGGCCGGCGCACCGAACTAAGGCCAGAGCCCTTGGATGGTCGCCTCACCCCTCAGGTGAGGCGGCCGCTCCTGTGAAACCAATGAATTGGGGACTATGATGCTTAAATCTCGCATCGCGTTCACCGCGGCTCTGCTGTCTGGCGTCTGTGTGACGCCTCTGACGGTGGCTTCAGCGCAAGAGGCGGTCGACGCTCCCAGGCGGAAGAGTCGTGGTGGTTCGCTACCAGTATGTTCCGGACGACAAGCGCGTCACCTCCGAGGTGTCGAGCTTCCTGTCCGCTGACGATTTCGTGCTCACCGGCGACTCCAGCGTGGCTGATGCGCTGGGTCGTGTTTCCGGCATCACCATCTCGGACGGTCGCTTCCCGGTCGTGCGCGGTCTGAACGAGCGCTATTCCAACACCCTGCTGAACGGCTCGCCGCTGGCCTCGCCGGAACCCCTTCTGCGCGCCGCGCCGCTGGACCTGTTCCCGACGAGCGTCGTGTCGAACGTTCTGGTGCAGAAGACCTTCTCGCCGCAATTCCCCGGCGAGTTCGGCGGCGGCCTGATCTCCATCGAGACCTCTGCCCTGCCGGCGGAAGGCTTCTTCGAGATCGGCACGAGCCTGTCGGCTGACACCGAGACCAACTTCAACACCGGCCTGCTCCATGATGGCGGCAGCAATGACCGCTGGGGCTTCGGCGACAACACGCGCGAGATCTCCGACGAGTTCAAGCCGCTGTTCGAAACCAGCCGCGTGGGCGCCGACAACCGGATCTGGGATGACGAGACGCTGGCCCGGTTCGGCCGCTCGCTCGAAAACTCCAAGCTCTGGGTCATCCAGGAAGGCGATATCGAGCCGAACTGGGGCGTTGACGCCTCTGGCGGCCAGCGCTTCGAGTTCGACAATTTCGCGCTCGGCGTACTGGGCTCGGTCGGTTTCGACAATGACTGGCAGTCCAAGGACGGCCGCCGCGGCGACATCACCGCCGGCAGCTCGGTCGTGTCGGGCGAGACCATCACCCAGAACACCGATTATCGCTTCATGGAGACGACCAACGACATCTCCCTGAACGCGCTGGGCTCCATCGGCGTCGAGTTCGGTGAGCACGAGATCCAGTTCCTGACCCTGGTCCTGCGCTCCACCGAAAAGGAAACCCGCTCTGAGTTCGGCAATCTGCTGCCGACCGAAGAAGACGATTTCCGCGACGATTCGACCGCGTTCTACGAGCGTCAGGTCTACACCTACCAGCTGTCTGGCGATCACATGTTTGAATCGCTGGGCGAGCTGGAGGCCAGCTGGCGCGCCGCCTTCTCCGACGCGTCCCGCAATGCGCCGAACCAGCGTCGCGCCCGCTACGAGTTCGAGACCGTGAACGGCGTCGAACAGCTGGTGCTGCGTCCGGACACCCGCGGCAACAACATCTCGTTCAGCCGCGTGGATGAGGAAGTCACCGATTACGGCATCGACTTCACCCTGCCGGTCGAAGCCCTGGGCCTGTCCTGGGAATGGAAAGCCGGTTACGCCTCCAACACCCGCGAACGCTCCGCGTTCAGCCGGGACATGGCGTTCTCGGGTTCGTCCTCGAACCTGTTCCGCTCGGCGCGCGTGGATTACATCTTCGCCGATCCGAATATCGGCGTTCCCGCGGAAGGCGGCACCTGGCAGATCCGCGAACGCGGCGCGTCGGGCGCAGCTGACGCCTATGCCGGCGAGCTGGACGTTCAAGGCGCCTATATCGCCACTGACGTCGAGATCACGCCGTTCCTGCGCGCCGCGCTGGGCGTCCGCTGGGAGGATGGCGAGCTGTCCACCCGCACCTTCAACTTCGACAATGCGGGCCAGTCCACACAGGTGACCACCCAGGAAGACTATCTCCTGCCGGCGGCCACGCTGACCTGGACCTTCGCGGACAATCTGCAGGCGCGTTTCGGGTACTCTGAAACCATCACCCGCCCGCAATTCCGTGAACTGGGCTTTGCGCTCTTCACCGACACCGAGCTTGACCAGCGCTTCGTGGGCAACCCGTATCTCGTGGACACCGAGATCACCAACTATGACGCACGTCTGGAATGGTATTTCGGCCGCGATCAGTTCCTGACCGCGGGCGTCTTCTACAAAGAGCTGGAAAACCCGATCGTTGAATATCTCTTCAACGCCGCGGAAGAGCCGGTGAACTCCTATCTGAACGCGCCCGAAGCCACGCTCTACGGCTTCGAGATCGAGTTCGAGAAGACCTTCGACATGGCCGACACGTTCGGCGATGACGCTTCTGGAGCGACGCCGAGGTGTTCGTGAACACGAACTACACCTACAGCCAGTCGGAAATCTCGGTGAACCAGACCGATACCGTGATCGCCGCCGGCGTGCCGGCGGGCGGCTCCACCGACGTGGTGGTGCCGAACGAAGTGGCCGCTTTCTCGCGCATCCTGGATGGTCAGCGTCTGAACGGTCAGTCCGATCACATCGTCAACCTGCAGATCGGCTGGGAAGCCAAGAGCACCGGCACGCGCACCGCGCTGCTGCTCAACTGGAACAGCGACCGCGTTCGCACCATCCAGTTCAACGTCTCCGTGGACAATCCGACCACGCCGAACGTTGAAAGCTCGGCCTTCTTCCCGGAAGTGATCGAAGAGCCGCCGCTCACGCTGGACCTGGTGCACAACCGCACCCTCAGCGTGCCGCGCGCCGGTGATGTCGACCTGCGTTTCGCCATTCGCAACATCCTGGGCGAGGACTATTCCGCCTACCAGGAAGCCTTTGGCGAACAGCGCAACTTTGAATCCTATGATCTGGGAACCACGTTCTCGATCAGCCTGAAGAAATCCTTCTAGGCCAGGGTTCGATCCGAGACAGGGAGGCGGGCTTTCTTTCGGGAAAGTCCGCCTTGCTGCTTCTCATTGTGTGATAATTCCCGTTACAGTCCGCCCGCTCCGAACCGAGGCGAACATCAAGAGCCATGACCCGCACCCAGTCTCCAGCCACAGCCAACCCCCTGATGCGCGTGAACCGCGCACTGGCCACGGCCTGCGCTGTCCTGGCGGCGCTCATGCTGGGCTGGCTTGTCGCACGAGCGATCTGGTTCGGCCTGTTCGGCGCTGCGGCTCTGGATGTGCGCATCGAGCCGCCGCGCGCCGTGTCCGTCGCCTCCGCCTCTGACCCCGCTTTGGCGCAAGCGCCCGCAACTGGCTTGTTCGCCGCGCGCGGCGGGCCGGCGGATCAGACCCTCGAGGCGGCGCCTGAAAGCCGTTTGAACATCTCCCTGCGCGGGTGCGCGTGGGCGCCAGCGAGCAGGACGGATCCGCCATCATCGACGCGGAGAACGGGCGCCAGCAGATTGTCCGCGTCGGCGACGAGATCGCCCCGGGCATTATGGTCGAGGCCATTCATCCCGACCGGATCGAGATCAATCGCCGCGGCGCGCGGGAGTCCCTATATCTGCGCGACCGCGAACGCCGACAGGCGCGCCAGGCCGCCAGCGGGACGCCCGTGACGCCTGCTGCGACCCAGACGCCGTCTTCCTCTTCGCGTACGCCTGAACTCGATCAGCTGATCGAGGAGCTCGATCTGGGCCCGCATCTGCGCGACGGCCAGCTGATCGGCTTTGACATCGGCTCGGACGCCAATCGCGACTGGCTCGCCCGCTTCGGGCTCGAGCCGGGCGATGTGATCCTCGCCCTCAATGATACGCCGGTCAGCGCGCCTGATGCGCTGGCCCGGGCCCTCTCGGCGTCAGGCGATGTCCGCCTGAGCCTCGAACGGGACGGCCGACGCCTGACCCTCACACCGTCCGCGGCCGACGCCGCCCGACAGGAGTAAGCACCGTGACCCTGCTGTCTCGCATCCTCATTCTCGTCCTGGCTCCGGCTCTCCTGATCGGCGCGGCCTTCGCCCAGTCCAATGGCGGGCAGACACTGAACTATCGCAATGCCGAAATCGGCGCGGTGATTGACGATATCGCCCTGATGACGGGCTTCACCTTCGTGCTTGATCCTGATGTGCGCGGGCTTGTCACCATCGTCTCCGAAGCGCCGCTGACCGATGAGGAAGTGTTCCAGGTCTTTCTCTCCACGCTGCGGGTGAACGGCTATACGGCGGTGCAGACGGCGCCGGGCGTGTTCCAGATCGTGCCGCAGGCCGAAGGCGCCCGCGCCGGCGCGCCCATGCAATCGGCGACACGGGATGGCGATGTCTTCCTGACGCGGGTCTATCGCCTGAACAACACCTCCGCCCGCTCGGCGGTGCGCGCCGTGACGCCCATGCTCAGCCCGTCGGCGCGGTGAACCCGGTGGAGTCCGGCAATCTTGTGGTGATCGTCGATTTCGCCTCGAATATCCGCGCCATCGAAGCGGCGCTGCGGGAAGCGGACCGCGACACCTCCACCGTGGAGATGCTGACGCTCGAGAACCTGCCGGCGGAAGAGATGGCGTCAGTCATCGCCCGGCTGCGCGAGCGCAATCAGGGCGGCGAGGATCAGGCGCCGTCCAATGTCACCGTCGCCGCCGTTCCGGCCTCCAACGCGCTCCTGCTGCGCGGCGAGCCGTCGGCTGTGGGTGAAATGATCTCGCTGGTGCGCCGCATTGATGCGGTCAGCGCGTCCACCCAGACCTTCCGTGTGGTGGCGCTCAACCACGCCCAGGGCGATGACCTGCTGCCGATCCTGCAGCAATTCGCCGAGGCGATGAGCGGTCCTGAAAGCGCGGGCCGACCGGTCTCCATCGCCCATCACCCGGCGACCAACTCGATCATCATGAACGCCGATCCCGATGTGCTGCGCGAGCTGGAGCAGGTGATCAGCCGTCTCGATGTGCGCCGCCCGCAAGTGCAGGTGGAAGCCATTGTGGTGGAGATCTCCGACCAGACCGCACGCGATCTGGGCGTTCAGTTCCTCCTGGCGGGTGACGGCGATGACGCAACGCCCTTCGCCTATACCCGGTATGGCTCGACCCGCCAGCCTGACCTTCTCGCGCTGACAGGCGCGCTTCTGACGGGCGGGCTCAGCTCTGGCGATGGCGAGACCACCTCCAGCACCGATGTGAATCTGCGCAATCTCGCTTTGTCCTCGCTGGTCAATTCACGCGGCGGCTCGTTCGGCTTTGGCGGCGAGCTCAATGACGGCTCTCTCTTCGGCGTCATCGTCAATGCGCTCGACAGCGATACCGATTCCAACGTGCTGTCCAAACCGCAGCTGATGGTGCTCGATAACGAGGAGGCCAATCTGATGGTGGGTCAGGAAATCCCGATCACTACGGGAGAAACCCTGGGCTCGAACAATTCCAACCCCTTCCGCCAGATCGAGCGCGAAAGCGTGGGCGTGCAGCTCTATGTGCGTCCGCAGATCAATGATGCGACGCCATCCGCCTGCAGATCCGCCAGGAAGTCTCATCCGTGGCCGGGCCGGTCAGCGCCGATTTCGTCGAGCTGATCACCAATCAGCGCAAGATCGAGACGACTGTGCTCGCTGATGATGGCGAGATCATCGTGCTGGGCGGCCTGATCGAGACCGATGAGCAGGAAGCGGAAAGCGGCGTGCCGGGGCTCAGCCGGATTCCGGGCGCAGGGCGTCTGTTCCGCAATGACAGCCGCTCCACCACGCGCCGCAATCTGATGGTGTTCATCCGGCCCACCATCGTGCGCGATGCGGCCAGCATGCGTGACGTCACCCGGATGAGCTATGATTACGCCGTGGGCCAGCAGCGCGAAGCCACGGGCGGCACGTCCAGTCTTGAATCCATTGTCGACATGATGATGCGCGGCCAGCAGCCGTTTGCAGGCCCGCTCCCCGGTGACGATGCGGGGCGGGAGTAAGTCTTGAAGCCGCTGAACTACGCCTTTGCCCGCGAACGCGGCGTCGCCCTTCAGACCGGGGAGGTTCCGGTCTTCCTCCTGCGCGAGGATGCGGATGCGCTGGCTCTGGTGGAGGCGCGCCGGGCGGCTGGGACGGCGTTTGAAGTACGCACGCTCGATGCGCGCAGCTTTGATCGCGCCCTGTCGGAGATCTACGCCTTTGACGGCCTCGCCCATTCCATGTCGGACCGGGCCGAGGATGAGGCGGGCGAAAGCCTGTCGGACATCATCAACGACATTCCCAAGACCGCGGATCTTCTCGACAGCGCGTCGGACGCCCCGATCATTCGCCTGATCAATGGTCTGATCGCCGAGGCCGTGCGCTCGGGCGCGTCGGACATCCATGTCGAACCGTTCGAGGACCGGGTCTCGGTGCGTCTGCGCGTGGATGGCGTGCTGCGCGAAATGGTGTCGCTGAGCGGGCGGCTCGCCCCGCCGCTGACCAGCCGCATCAAGGTGATGGCCCGGCTCGATATCGCTGAAAAGCGCATCCCCCAGGATGGGCGTCTGACCCTGACGCTGGCGGGCAAGGGCGTGGATGTGCGGGTCTCAACCCTGCCGTCGCGCTATGGCGAACGCGTCGTGCTGCGCCTTCTAGACAAGGAGAGCGCGCGCTTCACCCTGGACCAGCTGGGCATGTCGCCGCGCCAGCTTGAAGACTTCCGCAAGGTGCTCAGCCAGCCCAATGGCGTGGTGCTGGTGACCGGTCCCACGGGCGCGGGCAAGACGACGACGCTTTATGCCGGGCTCAACCTGCTCAATGACCAGACGCGCAACATCCTGACCGTGGAAGACCCGGTGGAATACGCGGTCGAGGGCGTGGGCCAGACCCAGGTGAACACCAAGGTCGGCATGACCTTTGCGGCGGGCCTGCGCGCCATTCTCCGTCAGGACCTGATGTGGTGATGGTGGGCGAGATCCGCGATGTGGAGACCGCCGAGATCGCGGTGCAGGCCTCGCTGACCGGTCACCTCGTGCTCTCCACCGTGCACACCAATTCCGCTGCCGCAGCCGTGACGCGTCTTCGGGATATGGGCGTTGAAAGCTATCTGCTGGCGACCACGATCAAGGCGGTGGTGGCCCAGCGTCTGGTGCGGCGCCTGTGCCCGTCCTGCAAGGAGGCCTATGAGCCCGATGCCGGCGAGCAGCGCATGCTGGAGCTGGAGCCGGGCGAAACCGCGCTTTTGTACAAGCCCAAGGGCTGCGACAGCTGCGGCGGGTCGGGCTATCAGGCCGTCGGGGCGCTATGAGCTTCTGGTCGTTGATGACGCGGTCGCCTCGATGATCCACGAGGATGCGCGCGAGAGCGAGATCGCCCGTCACGCCTTCGCCCATCGCAATACGCTGTGGCGCTCGGGCGTGGAGCTGGCCAAGGCCGGTGAGACGTCACTGGCTGAAGTGATGCGGGTGTGTCGCGAGGATGGCGAGCGCGATGGCGGCGTTTGAGTACGAAGCGCTCGACGCGGCGGGCAAGCGAACCAGGGGTCTTCTGTCCGCCGATAGCGAAGCCGCCGCGCGCAAGGAGTTGCGCCGCCGCCGGCTGGCGCCCCTGTCTGTGTCGCGCGCCAGTGAGAAAGGCGCCGGCGCGAACCCGGTCGCGAACCTCTTCAAGCCCGGGGGCCTCTCCGAAGATGATCTGACCGGCGTCACGCGCCAGCTCGCCACGCTGATTGATGCGGGCATGCCGGTTGAGGAAGCAGTGGGTCTCGTGGGCGGCCAGGCGGACAAGGCCCAGGTCGGCCGCGTGCTGATGGGCGTGCGCGAAAAGGTCACCGAGGGCGAACGCCTGTCAGACGCCATGGCGCTCTATCCTGACAGCTTTCCCGGCGTCTACCGCGCCATGGTCGCGGCGGGGGAAAGCGCGGGCGGGCTCGGGCAGGTGCTCGAGCGTCTGGCGGACTATCTTGAAAAGGCGGGGGCGCTGAAGCGTCGGGTCGGCGCGGCGCTGATCTATCCCAGCGTGTTGGGCGTCGTTGCGCTCCTCGTGGTCTGCGTGCTGCTGGTGGCCATCGTGCCGAAGATCGCCGAGCAGTTTGACACCATGAACATGACCCTGCCGCTGATCACGCGGGTGATGATCGCGCTGTCAGACGGGCTTCAGGCCAGCTGGCCGATCCTCCTTGTCGCGATCGTGGGCGCGGTCCTGCTGTATTCGGTTCTGATCCGGCGAGAGCCGGTCAAACGCGCGGTCCAGACCAGCCAGCTCGGCCTGCCGGGTTTGGGCGGGTTCGCGCGCAAGGTCGAGGCGGCGCGCTTTGCGCGCACCATGGCGATCCTGATCAATGCGGGTGCGGTGCTGCCCGAAGCCCTGCGCGCCGCGCGGCGGGCGTCCGACAATCTGCCCTTCCAGGCGATGCTGGGCGAGGTGATCGAACAGGTCGAGACTGGCAAGGGTTTGGCGGATGCGCTTCGTCAGGCGCGCTGGTTCCCGCCCCTGATGGTCTACATGGTGGCCGCGGGCGAACGCTCGGGCCGTCTGGCGGAGATGTTCCAGCGCTCCGCCGAGCATATGGAGGCCGAGGTCGATGGCGCCATCACGGTGGGTCTGAGCCTGCTGGAGCCGGGCATCATCATCGCCATGGCCGTGATCGTGGTCGGGATCGTCCTGTCGATCCTGCTGCCGATCCTGCAACTGAACACTGCTGCGCTGGGATAGCGCGGCCAGCAAGGAGACTGAGACATGCTGCTCACCAAACATGACGCGCGCCGTCTGGAGGATGAGGAAGCCGGGCTCTCGCTCGTGGAGGTCATGGTGGTCGTGGTGATCATCGGGCTCCTGGCCACCATCATCACCATCAATGTCCTGCCCATGCTGGGCCAGGCCAATTCCTCCACCGCCCAGACCCAGATCAGCCAGCTTGAACAGGCGCTGGAGACCTATCGCCTGCGCATGGGCCGCTATCCCAGCACCGATGAAGGGCTGGAGGCGCTGGTCACCCCGCCCGCCGACGCCCGCCTCGCGACGCGCTTCCCCGAGGGCGGCTTCATCAATAATCTGCCCACCGATCCCTGGGGCAATGACTTCCTCTACCTCTATCCGGGCGAGCATGGCCGCTTTGACGTCTGGACGCTGGGTGCGGACGGTCGCGAAGGCGGCGAGGGCGAAGACGCCGACATTGGCAACTGGACCGCCGAACAGGACTGATGTCGCCTCTGCCCCGATCCTCTCAGGCTGGCGTCTCCCTGATCGAGACGCTGGCGGCGCTGGCGATCATCGCGCTGGTGACGGGCGTGGCCGTAGTCATGCTCCAGCCCGAGGATTCGCCCGCACAGCTGGAGGGCGAAGCGCTGGTGCGCGCGCTCAACGCGGCGCGTCAGGAGGCGCTTGTTTCGGGTCAGCATGTCGGGTTTGCCGCGCGCTTTGACGGGCGCGGGTATCAGTTCTATCGCTTCGAGGACGGGGTCTGGCGCGTGCGCGCGGACCATCCCGCCTTTGAGGCGCACCGGTTTGAAGACCCGGACCTGATCATGAGCGTGCAGTCCGGCGCGATCAGCCGCCGGAGCGAGGGCGCGCGTGATGACGCGGCCGAGGCGCTGAACGGTCCCGAAGTCTGGTTCGACCCAACCGGTTTTGACCAGCCCTTCGCCTTTGAATTGCGCGGTCCGGATGCCGTGCGGATCATCCAGCGCGATGGCGAGGGGCGGCTCAGCCTTTTCGATCCGAACGCGGCGGAGACGCCGTCATGAGAGCGCAGCGTCAGGACGGGTTCTCGCTGATCGAGATGCTGGCCGCACTCGCCATTCTGGCGCTCGCCGGGGTCGCGTTGATGAATGCGCTGAGCACGTCCGCGCGTTCGGCCACGCTGGCGCGCGAAATGACTTTGGCGCAGATCGCGGCGCAGAACCTTCTCAGCGAGGCCTTGCTGAACGCCGGTCCCGGCGCAATGCGCGATCAACGCGGCGAGTATGCGCTGGGCGGGCAGAGTTTTGACTGGGCGCTGGAAGTGGATGATGCCGGCCAACCGGATCTCTTGCGCTTGCGCCTCGTGATTTCCGAGGCGGACGCGGACACGGTCCTCTACACGCTGGAAACCCTGCGGAGGACGTCATGAAACGGCGTCACGAAGCAGGCTTCACCCTTGTGGAGGTGATGGCGGCGGTCATGGTCTTCGCCCTGATCAGCGCGATCAGCGTCGGGCTTCTGACGGCCGCCCTGCGCTCGAAGGAAACCTCTGAAGCCGTGATGGCGGACCTTGCCGCCGTCCAGCGCATTCAGGCCCTGCTCAGCGAAGACATCGGCCAGATGGTGATGCGCCCGGTGCGCGATGAGGATGGCCTGACCGATCCGCGCGTGTTCGCCCTTGATGTTCAGGGCGCGATCCCCTGAACCCCGCCCGCGAAGGCGAGCCGCGAGAGATCCTCGTGCTGACGCGTTCGGGTTGGGCCAATCCCGGCGGGGTGCAGCCGCGCTCGGGCCTGCAGCGGGTCGCCTGGATCTATGACGGCGATCATTTGTGGCGCGAATCGAGTCTCTATCCCGATCTGGCGCAGGGCGCCGCGCCTGTCCGCCAGATGATTGCGGAAGGGATCTCGGATCTTCAGATCGAGGCGATGATGACCGGGGTCTGGACCGGGGTGGTCGAATTACGGCCCGGCCGCAATGGAGAAGCGGCGGCTCAGGCCCGCGCGCGGTGCGCCTGTCCGTATGTGCAGTCCACACTGGGCGAGATGGAGCATGTGGCGCTATCACCAACCGCAGAGGTGGGCGATGAGGGCGCGGACGTCAGAACGCGGCACGGCGCTGATCGCGGCGCTCCTGCTGGTCGCCCTGATGGCGGCGGTGGCGGTGCAATTGATGGATGTGACGCGCTTTGCCGCCTTCCGCACCGCCCAGATCGACCAGCGTGCGCAGGCGGTCTGGATGGCGCGGGGCGCGCGTGATCTGGCCGAATCCGCCTTCCTGAATGCCGGCGCTCCAGGCCGCTCTGTGATGCGATCCGATGAGCTGTGGCTGGCCGGACCGGTCGTGTTTCCGCTGGAGAACGGGCAGGTGGTGGGCGAGATCCATGACCGGAACAACTGTCTGAACATCAACGCGCTGGTCGCGCCGGATACAGACGGCGATGACCCGCTGGAGCGCGAGGCGCGCAGCTCTGACATCCAATGGCTGCGACAGGCGTTCCTGTCCCTGTCCCTGGAGCTCGGGGTTCCCGCGGGCGAAGCCGAGACTCTGCTGGCCCAGATCACCGACTGGATTGATGCGGATCAGTCCGCGGAACCGGGAGGAGCCGAGGATCGCACCTATGGCGCCTATGCTCAGCCTATCGCGCCGCCAACCAGCCTTTCGTGGAGTTGGAGGAATTGCGCGCCCTGCCGGTGATGACGCCCTCGCTCTATGCCGCGTACCGGCCTGTCTTGTGTGTGCTGCCTCTGGCCGAGCAGCCGCCCTTGAACATCAACACGCTGTCGCTGGACCAGAGCCTGTTGCTGTCCGCGCTTGTGCATGAGGATCTGGACCCTGCGGATGCGGAGACCGTGCTTTTCCGCAGGCCGCCTGCCGGTTATGACAGCGCTGAGGATGTCTGGGCGGACCCGCTGATGGCGCAGCTTGATCTCAGCGATGCAGAGAAGACGCGGCTGACCTTGCGCAGCCGGTGGTTCGAAATGGCGGTGCGCGTGCAGCTGGCGGAGACCCGCTTTCACATGACAGAGCTGGCTGAACTCAATGAAGGCGGCGATCTGCGCCGTCACAGCCAGCGCTTTGGAGCCTTCTGATGACTGACGTGCTGATCCTTCAGCCGCCCTCCTCGGCAATGGCGGAGCGGACCGCCCGCTGGAGCGTGATCCGCGCCGGGGCGTCATCGCCGAGGGCGTGACGGGGCCGGGCGCAACGGTCGAGCCCCTGCCGGAACGGTGATCGAGCGGGCTGTGGTGGTCCTGCCGTCCGAAGATGTGTTCATCCGGCGCCTTCCGGTGCCGGGCCAGTCCGAACGCGATGCGCGACGGGCCGCCCCCTTCCTGATCGAGGACCAGATCGCCCAGCCTCTGGACGATGTCGAAGTGAGCCTCGGTCCGGTTGGCGCAGATGGCGCGCGCTGGCTCGCGGCGGTGGATCGTGACCAGCTCAAGACCTGGCGGGAGATGCTGGCCAGTCTGGATGCCCCCCAGCACCATACTGTTCCTGACGGCATGGTGCTGACGGGGCATGGCGGCGATCTGACCGTGATGGGCTATGGCGACAGGGTAGTGTTCCAGACCCGGTCCGGCGACTTGGGTGCGCTCTCAGACAGCCAGGATGGAGCGCGTGATCTCGACACCGCGTTGTCCGACCCGGTCTGCGGTGCGATCGAGCCCCATCTCCTGACCCCGGTGCTGGCGGGGCTGGGCCGTCGCCTGTCTCCCAAGCGGGTCCTGATCAGCACCGCGCTCGACCCCTCAGCGCTCGCGCCCGAGGGCAAGCCGATCGCCGTCAAACGCATTGATGCGCCGGATCTGCGGATCGCGGCGGCTTCTCTGCCGCCGGAAGCGCTGGACGCCCTGCCGGCGATCTTTGGTGACGCCTTCGCAACGAAGCTGGACTGGGCGGCGCTCCTGAAGCCCTGGCGCGCCGCGGCGGTTCTGGGTCTGACGGCGGTGCTGGCGGCTTCCGGGCTCATGGTGGGGCAGGCCGCTATCTCCAGGATCGCGCCAGTCGGTATCAGGCGGCGCAGGAGGCGGAATTCCGCATGCTGTTCCCCGAGGCGCGGATCGTGAATGTCAGCGCCCAGATGCGCCAGGCGCTCAACAGCGTCAGCGGCGGGGCTGTGAGCGGGGCGGGCTTCCTGCCGCTGGCGACGGTGCTGTCGGAGACGCTGAGCGATGTGGACGGCGTCCGGGTGGACTCCCTGCGCTATGACGCCAGCCGGGGCGAACTCTCTGTGACGGCGCTCTATTCCGGGTTCGGCGACTTTGAACGCTTGCGCATGGCGGCTGAAGCGCGGGGCGCGGTGCTTGAGGATGGCGGCGCGCGGCAGAGCGCGGCAGGCGTTGCAGGCGAATTCATTGTGAGGCTGCCATGAGCCAGACCACGCTCTTCACTCCGCTCATCAAGGCCTTTCAGGCGAGAACGGCCCGCGAGCAGGCGCTTCTGGCCGGACTGGCCGTGCTGGTGGTCCTGACGATCGCCTGGTTCGGCGTTCTGGCGCCGGCGATGAGCTGGCGCGCCGATGCGGCCCGCCGATACGCCAACGCTGCGGAAGGCTATGAGAGCATTCTGGTTCAGGCGTCCGAGTATCGCGCCCTGTCCGCACAGGCGGTCAATGCCGATGATCGTGAGCCCTTGCGCACGCTGGCCGATCGTACCGCGCGCGAGCGTGGGCTGGCGATCAGCCGCGTCCAGCCGCTTGAGGACGGACGACTGGGCGTCTGGATAGAGCAGGCGGACGCGGACTCCCTGATGGGTTGGCTGAGCCTTCTGTCGCGCGAGCATGGCGTCAACGCCGAGCGTGTGAGTCTGGATCGCGAGGGCGAGACCCGGGTTCGCGCCCAGCTCACCCTGGTGCGCGCCGGAGGAGCGGGCTGATGCGTCTTATTCTGATCCTCGGCTTTGTGCTGGCGCTTGTCGCGGGACTGGCGGTCACCGCTCCGACCCGGCTTGTCTATGATGCGCTGGCCCCGTCAGGGGTGGAAGCAGGACTGGTGCAGGGCAGCGTCTGGCGCGGGCAGGCGCTGCGTGTGCGTCTGGGCGGACGGGTCGTCCAACAGGTTGAAACCGGGCTGGAGCCGGCGTCCCTGCTGGCGCTGAGCCCGGCAATGTCCATACGGGTGACCGATCCCGAGATCCAGATTGACGCCCGGTTGCGCGCGGCCGGAGACGCAATCCGGATCGAGGAAGCGCAAGGCCTTGTCTCGGTCCGGGCATTGCCCCTGCTGGCGGGGCTGCCAACGCCGGCGGACAGCTTTGCGCGGCTCGATGGGGTGAGCGTTTCGCTCGATCGGGCGGGGCGCTGCATCAGTGCGGAGGGCGCCGTGATGAGCCCGGCCCTGGCCGATGCGGGCGCACGCTATGATGTGGCCCTGCCGATCCTGGACATGAGTGTCTTCTGCGCAGGCGATGTGCTGGCGCTCAATCTTTCGGGCCAGAGCCCGGTGGTGGATCTGGAAGGCGTCATTCGCCTTGATGCGCAAGCGCCGTCCTACCGGATCGTCGCGACGCCTCATGACCCCGAGGGCGGGCGGGTGCTATCCTTGATGGGCTTCCGCGCGGACGGGGCGCGCTGGATCGCGGACAGTGAAGAGATGGGAGAGGGCTGATGATGCGCTGGTTTCTGGCTGGCTTGTGTGCGGTGGGCGTCACCGCCTGCTCCGCCACATCGTCTCCCGAACGGGCTCAGCTGATCGACCAGGCGCGCAATGCGCCCGATCGCGCCGACAGCCTGCCGCCGCAGAACCTGCCGGACGGTCAGTGCGGCATCTTCCTGTTCGGCATGGGCGACCGGCATCCCTTTGTGGTGTTCGAGAATGACCGCGCCGGACGCGCGCTGATCCTGCATCAGGGCGTCATCCATGAGCTGGGCGTCACGCCGCAACCGGGCGCCTTCGTGCAGGGGGAACGCTTCCGCCGGGTCTATCTCGATCAGGCGAGCAATCTCGTCTTCACCTTGACCGGCGAAGTGGGCGAGGAGACGGGGTCCGGGCCGCGCCTTGAGAATGTTCTGTTGCGCACGCGGGCGATTGACGGATCAGAGACCGTCAGGCCGCTGGGCGGGGTTTATTCCTGCCGCGACGGTTCGAACCGCACCGCTCCGGGCCGGCTCTAGAATCCGGCGGGACCGGACAGGCCCGTCTGCTGCAGCACCCAGACCAGTCCGATTCCGAACGCCAGGAACGGTCCGAAGGCGATCATGCTGTCTCCGGTCACATCCTTGCGGAAAACGTATTTCAGCGTCAGCGCAAAGACGAGCGCTGCAAGGCTCGAAAACAGAAGGATGGCGGGCAGGGCCAGCGCCCCGCCACCACGTCCCCCGGCCCGCGAACAGCTTGGCGTCCCCGCGGCCGAGCCCGGGACGCCCGCGCGCCCGCTCATAGCTCTTCTCGATCAGGACGAGCGCGGAATAGCCCACAATGCCGCCCAGTGCGTGCAGCCAGACCGTCCCGCCCAGCACGGCGGCTGCAACCACGCCGCCAGCAATCAATGGCAAGGTGATCCGGTCGGGCAGGATGAAACGCCGGGCGTCAATCACCGACAGGGTGATCAATGCGCCGAGAAGCACGAGGGTCAGGAGGGGGCTGAAGACGGCGACCATACCGCCCTTATCCCCTCCCTGCCCGCATTCGCCAAGTCAGCCGGACAGATCAATCCCGGTCAGAGGCGGGCAGAACCGCAAAGGCCTGGGCTATGGCGTCAAGATAGGCCGGGTTCGCGCTGCGCTGATAGGCGCTGCAAAGCGCCTCGGTCAGCTTGATGATGTGATCATCCCCATGCCGGGCGGCGCGATGGGCCGGGTGGCTGGGCGGGAGCGCCCTGATCGGTTCGGGGCTTTGCAAGGCCAGCGGCGAGAAGGCCGCCAGAAGCGCGGCGCCATGTTCGAACGCCCTGAAGAGCAAGCGGCGGCCCAGAGCGTCGGGAACCTGCTCTGACAGGGTGCGCGCCGCTGCTGTCGCCGTTACCGCATGCGTGAAGACGATCACGGTGAACGGGGTGCGCGCATGATGCAGGAACAGGCGTGTCATCTCCAGCATCAGCGCGTCAAACCGCATCGCCAGATCGCCTGACAGGTCCACCAGGCTCGTCACCTCGGCGAAGTCGGCGGCGTGCGCGAGCCGTGCATAGCCCGCCGTGATTGCGCCTTCGCCAGGCGCATGCGCATCGGGCAGGGGCGTGATCCAGCTCAGGGTCGCGCGAAAGTCCAGCACGCCCTGGTTGGCGTGCGTTCCGACGGGCAGGGGCGTGTAGCGGTCCGCCCAAGCGGCGAGCGCATTGGCGAGGGCGTTAAGGCGCACTGAACTCACTTCCGATTGCAGGGCGCGGCTCATATGGGCAGTCTGGAGAACCGCGTGGCAGGCCGAGGTGGAAAAGCCGTCCACAAGCCGGTGAACCCAGAGGCTCAGAACTTCACGCCAGGGTTTGTCCTCGAGCTCGGCGCGGAAATAGGCGCGCCACTCAGCGTCGTGATCCTGTGTTCCGATCTGCGACCGCCAGTCATCAGGATCGAGCCGCCCCGGAGCCGGACCGGACGGGGTGAAGCCGGGGATTTCCTGTTCGAGCCAGCCCAGGGCCTGCTCGCCCTGTCCCATGGCGCACAGGGCCTCCATCACCATGGGGGCATGGTTGTAGTAACCGTTCGCGAGCGCGGGCGAGACGGTGTCCAGCCGTGTCAGCGCGGCGTCCAGCCGGGAATAGTCGGGACGGGATTTCAGAAGGCTGCCGGCGGCCTGGGAAAGGGCGCGGTCGGCATGCCAGTTCCGGGGCGCAGGCAGGGCGAAGTCGAGGGGGCGGTCGATGGGCAGGCTCCAGTGATCAAGGTCTGATATTGGCAAGCCTACTTTCTCAAGCTAACTTGAGATCAAGGAAATAAAATCCAGGAATATCAATGTGGTGATGCGGCGACAGAAACTTCTGAAAATCGGGGAGCTGTCGGCGCGCACGGGGGTGCCGGTGTCGGCCCTGCGTTATTACGCTGATGCCGGTCTGATCCAGCCCTATCGCACCAATGCCGGACAGCGCCGCTTCGCGCGCGCGGACATCCGGCGCGTTTCCTTCATCCTGATCGCCCAGCAATTGGGGCTCAGCCTGGAAGAGATCGGGGCCATTCTTCAGCGTCTGCCTGACGGGCGCACGCCGACAAAAGCGGATTGGTCTCAGATTTCCGGCGGCATCCGGAGGCGGGTCGAGGCGCGGATCGCCGAGCTGGAACGCATTCGCGAACGTCTGGACGGCTGTATCGGCTGTGGCTGCCTCTCGCTGGAAACCTGCAAGCTCTACAACCCGCAGGACCGGCTGGGCGCGCAGGGCCGGGGCCGCGCCGCCTTCTGGGCGACTGACCGGACCCGGCCCGTCCGTGTCGGGCTAGAGCGGGTAGTCGCGCTCCGGATTCACGCCCGCCGTTTCAAGGAAACTGCGCAGCTGGCGCACTTCATCCTTGGGCAGGGAGTGAGAGGCGTGATGGAAATTGGCGGTATGTCCGTTCAGGCTCACGGCGAATTTCGCGCCCGACCGCTCGCTGATCTCGGCGCCCAGATCGGTCAGCACATGCTCGACCTCGGCGGGCGACAGATTGGCCGGCTCGGGATGTGCGAACAGGGCATGCAGGGTTTTCCGGTGTTTGTGGTTCATCGCGTTCTCCTCCCCTTGCTGGGTCTGAAACCAGACTGGCAGGCGGATGGAGCGGGGGGAATGCGACCCTGTGTCCTTGTTCAGTTGAGCCTCAACTCACTGTCAAAGCGTGTGGTTTCCAGGATATTCACTCTAAAGTCGTAGATCGGCTTGGACAGAGTCTGTCTTTTCGTTAACATTTGCGGAAAGTGGAAACTGAGCTGTGAGTCTTGCATGCATCAGCCTCTGAGCGGCCTTCGGGTTCTCACCATCGAGCAGGACGGCGCGGGGCCTTATGGCACGCAACTGCTCGCCTCGCTCGGCGCGGACGTCATCAAGATCGAGAACCCGTCCACGGGCGGCGATAGCGGGCGCTGCGCCGGTCCGTATTTCCTTGGCGAGTATGACAGCGAGTTCTTCCAGACCTTCAACCGCGGCAAGCGCTCCATGGCGCTCGATCTCAAGGATCGTGGCGACCGCCGTATTTTCGAGCGGCTCCTGGCCACAGCGGACGCCTGTGCGAACAATCTCAGGGGCGACCTGCCGGCGGAGCTGCAGGTCGATTACGCCCATCTGCGTGAGATAAAGCCCGACATTGTCTGCGCGCACCTCTCCGCCTATGGCCGGGACAGCGAGCGGGCGCACTGGCCCGGCTATGACTATCTGATGCAGGCCGAAGCCGGGCTGATGGCGATGACCGGGGAGCCCGATGCGCCGCCCACCCGCTTCGGCATGTCCATGATCGACTATATGGCGGCGCCATGATGGCGCTCGGCCTGGTCTCGGCGGTGCTGGGCGCCAAACGCACCGGGCGGGCTGCGATGTGGATGTGTCGCTCTACGATGTCGCGCTGAACCAGCTCTCCTATCCGGCTACCTGGTATCTCAATGAAGGCAAGTGCGCGGAGCGTCAGGAGCGCTCGGCCCATCCGTCCGTCGCGCCCAGCCAGCTCTTCCGCACGGCGGATGGCTGGATCTTCGTGATGTGCCAGGCGCCCAAATTCTGGGGCGCGTTCTGCAAGGCGATCGGACGCGAGGACCTGCTGGCGAATCCGGCCTATGCCGACATGGCGGCGCGCCGGATGAATCGCGAGAAGTTGCAGAACGAGCTCGACGCCTTCCTCTCGACCCGCACCACGGCGGCGTGGATGGCGCGTCTTGGCGGGGTGGCTCCGGCGGCCCCGGTCAACTCGATGTCCTGCGCGCTGGGGGCGCCGGAGGCCCGGTCAAGGATCGAAACGGTCTCCCATCCCGACAAGCCCGAAGGCCTGAAACTGGTCCGCGATCCGGTCCGGATCAACGGACAGAACGCGCCCTCCTGCCGGGCGCCCAAGCTGGGCGAGGATACCCGGGACATTCTCGAGAGATGCTCAGCGACAAGCCCGGGGACCGGGCGGCGGAGTGATCAGTCCGCTTCGCGCTGCATGGTCATTTCATAGGTGAAGCGATCGGCCGGGTGCACGGTGTCGGACAGGGCGATGATGCGTCCGCCCTTGTCGTAATAGCGCCGCATGGTCCGCAGCACGGCGGATCCCGGCTCGGCGTCCAGCACGTCCGCTTCGCTGTCGGTCAGAAGTCCGCCCGCAATGGTCTGCTCGATCCGGGCGGTCGGGGCGCCGCGCTCGGTGGCCATCCATTCGGTGACGCCGCCATTGAGCTCGACGAACACATCCACCGGCGGGGCGAGATCAGCGCGGATATACATGTCCGTCAGGGCGACAGCGCGCGATCGGCTGACCGCGCAGGCCGTGGACGTGCAGATAGTCTCCCCCCGGGGCGACGCCGAAGGCGCGGGCGACGGCGGGATCGAGCGGGCCCACATGCTGGCGCAGCGGCTTCAGGCGCGCCGTGCGGGTATACTGCATCAGATCATCCACCCCGCCCAGGCGCTGGGCGAACCCCGCGCGGGCTTCGGACGCCACCACGACCGTCCCGGCGCCGCGGCGACGGGCGATCAGGCCGGCTTCCGCCAGCATGCGCAGCGCTTCGCGCACGGTGTGACGGGACACGCCATATTGTTCTGTCAGGGCATGTTCGGTGGGCAGCAATTCACCCACGGCCGGATTGCCGGCGGCGATGCCCGCTCGCAGGGTTTCGGCCAGCGTCATGTAGCGCGGCGCGCTGGAGACCGGTTCTACGCCTGAATGATCGGACACAGGATCCTCCCGCCTTCAAAAGACGGGGCTAACATAGTCGTTGCCACTAGGAATGCGAGTTGCGCCTGCATGGTGCAGAGCAACAAAGAACCAGAGGCTCAGGGCTTGGGGAAATTCGGACGGCGTTTCTCAAGGAAGGCCTGATAGCCTTCCTGGAAATGCTCGCCGGAAAAGGCTTCGAGGAAGAGCTGCCGGGTCTGCTCGCAATCCTCGTCCTGACCCGCTTCGATCAGGGCGATCATCTGTTTGGTGATCTTCGCGGTATGGCTGGAGGTCTGGGTGATATGGCTGACATATTCCTCCACCGCTTCGGCGAGAATGCCCTGCGGCATCAGCCGGTTGATCAGGCCCATCTGGAGCGCCGTCTCTGCATCGACAAGCCGGGCGGTGAACAGAAGGTCCTTGGCGGCGGACGCGCCCACCGTGCTGACGAGACGGCGCATGTCGTTGAAGGGATAGACCAGGCCCAGCTTGGCCGGAGTGACGCCGAACCGCGCGCCCTGGGCCGCGAACCGCAGATCGCACGCCAGCGCCCAGCGCGCAGCCCCGCCCACGCCAGGCCCTTCAATGGCGGCGATCGTGGCTTGGAAAACGCGCCAGACCGTCTAGCGCCTCTCCGATGGCGCGCGAATAGGCGGCGGCGCGTTCGGCGGTGGCGTAGACCTCCTCGAACTCGGAAATATCCGCGCCCGCCGCAAAGGCGCCGCCCTTGCCGCGGACGATCAGCACCTGGATGTCGCGATCGGCTTCCGCTTCAGCCAGCAGGTCGGGGATTTCCCGCCACATCGCCTCGGTCAGGGCGTTGTGCTTGGACGGGCGATTGAGCACCAGCGATGCAATTTCGCCGTGACGGGAAAGATAGATCTGTTCTGCATGCATGGCTTTGCCCCGGAACTGCATCCTGCCTGGGGCGTTGTTTGCGCCTAAATGTGGTGAATCGTCAAGAAATTAGGGGTGAGGCGGATTGTCCTCGCGGGAAAAAATTTATCCGTACCCTGCCAAAAAACTTGACGCCGACCGCGAAAGGTGACACTTTTATAACGGTGAGCAATACAGGAGGTCCACATGTCTCATCTTGTTGGTGTGGGTCTGATTGCCGCCTGGTTGGCCTTCGCACTGCTGGCGCCGCGTCTGGCGTCCGCTGAAGTGACCAGCATCCTGGCCCTGGTCGGCATGGCGCTGACCCTGGTCGTGCTCTTCGCAACGGGACGGCTGACACGGCCTGACCCGCTGGCGTTGAACCTGACGGCACGGCGTCCGTACTGGGAAACGCGCTAACGCGCTTTTCCACGGCGACAGACCCGAAACAAAAAAGCCCCGGCGCCTTGGCGCCGGGGTTTTTTGTTGTGCGACTGAGAAGGAGATCAGGCTTAAGAGAAAGCCTGAAGCCCGGTCATGGCGCGGCCCAGAATGAGGGCGTGCACGTCATGGGTGCCCTCATAGGTGTTCACGGTTTCAAGATTAATGGCGTGGCGCAGGATGTGGTATTCCTCGGCGATGCCGTTGCCGCCATGGATGTCGCGCGCCTCGCGGGCGATGGCCAGGGCCTTGCCGCAATTGTTTCGCTTCATCATGGAGATCGCTTCGGGGACCCAGGCGCCCTGATCGAGCATGCGGCCGAGCGCCAGAGCGCCCTGATAGCCGAGCGCGATCTCGGTCTGCATGTCGGCGAGTTTCTTCTGCACCAGCTGGGTTCCGGCGATCGGCTTTCCGAAGACGACGCGCTCCATGGCGTAGTCGCGGGCGGCGTGCAGGCAGAACTCGGCCGCGCCCATGGCGCCCCAGGCGATGCCGTAGCGCGCCTTGTTCAGGCAGGAGAACGGACCGCGCAGGCCCTTCACATGCGGCAGCAGGTTCTCTTCGGGCACGAAGGCGTCATTGAGCGAGATCGAGCCGGTGATCGAGGCGCGCAGCGACAGCTTGCCTTCGATCTTGGGGCAATCGAAGCCTTCGGTTCCCTTGTCGACGATGAAGCCGCGGATCTCGCCGTCCAGCTTGGCCCAGACCACCGCCAGATCGGAGATCGGCGAGTTGGTGATCCACATCTTTGCGCCGTTCAGCACATAGCCGCCCTCGGCCTTCCTGGCGGTGGTGCGCATGGCGCCCGGATCCGAACCGCCATCGGGCTCGGTCAGGCCGAAACAGCCCACATATTCGCCGCTGGCGAGCTTGGGCAGGTATTTGTGCTTTTGTTCTTCCGTGCCGAAGGCCTCGATCGGATACATGACGAGGGAAGACTGCACGCTCATCGCCGAGCGGTAACCGGAATCAATCGCTTCCACCTCGCGCGCGATCAGGCCGTAGGCCACATGAGACAGGCCCGCGCCGCCATATTCCTCGGCCACGGTGGCGCCCAGCAGCCCCATCTCGCCCATCTCGGTCATGATGTTGCGATCAAAGCTTTCCTCACGATAGGCGTCGACCACGCGCGGCAGCAGCTTCTCGCGGCAATAGCTGCGGGCGCTGTCGGCGATCATGCGCTCCTCTTCGCTCAGCTGTTGCTGAAGGTGAAGCGGGTCTTCCCAGGAGAAGCTCAGGCCGGTCTCTTTCGCCGCCATGCGTGGATATCCTTCTTCGTCTCTTACGGCCCTATATGGCCCGGCGCCGGTGCGATGACCAGCGGCGAGCGGGCGATGCGTCGTCTCTGCCCGAGGTGGTAGCGGACCGAGCGCGTGAGGGGCAAGCAGGCGCTTGGCGCCGAGCTGAAGTTTTCCGGCCCTGACACAGGCGTGAAGACCGGTCGCACCCGATCAATCTGGACCTTTGAGCCGGAAGAGCGCAGTTTCCCGGTCCAGTGACAAGAGTGAATCCGGAGCGCCGCATGACCCGCCCCTTTTTGCCCGATGACATCGCGATCGCCGATCTGCAAACGCCTATGCGTCCGCCCAGAACCGAAAGACGCACTCGGGAATGCGGAATACGCGGCCCGCAACGGCAAGCGGGTGCTGGCGGTGTTCGGCGCGGACTGGTGCCCGGACGCGCGGCGCTTCGCGAGCGTGCTGGCGTTGCCGCAGCTGCAGGACTTCCTGTCCGAGCGCTATGAGACCGTGCTGATTGATGTGGGTCGCTATGACAGGAATATCGATCTGGCGGCGGGCTATGGACTGGAGAAGATCGAGGGGGCGCCCGCGATCGTGGTGGCTGATGCGGATGGCCGCGTGGTGAATGCGGGCGGCGCCTATGACTGGCGCACCGCCCGCTCGCGCCGACCGCAGGAATTCGCCGACTTTCTCGCCGTGTACGCCGAGGTTCCCGCCCCGTGACCCGTCAAGTCGTTCTGATCGGGGCGGGTCATGCCCATATGGAGGCGCTGCGCCAGTCAAAGCGCTTCGCCAATGCGGGCCTGACGCTGACGCTGATTGACCCGGGCGCCTTCTGGTATTCCGGCGCCGCCACGGGCGTGCTCTCCGGAGCGCTTGATCCCGCTGCGGCGCGACTGAATCCGGCGGACATGGCTGGTCCGTTCCTGCATGTGCGCCAACGGGTCGCCTCGGTGAATCCTGTGACCCGGACGGTCCGGCTCGAGGACGGCCTGGAACTCAGTTATGATGTGCTGTCGCTGAATACCGGCAGCCATATCGCCCACACGCCGCTTCTGGAGGCGGGCGCCATTCCCGCCAAACCGGTCAGTGCGCTCGCCGCGCTTCGGGCGACGGTCGAAACCGCCGGAGGGCGCCTGCGTCTTGCGGTCGCCGGCGCGGTGCGACAGGGCTGGAGATCGCGCTGTCGCTCGCCAGCCTGCAGCGCCGGCTGGGCGCGCACCCGCAAAATGGTGCTTGCCGGCCCGGATCTGTTGCCGGGCTGGCCGGACAAGGCGCGCGACCTGGCGCGCGACGCTATGGCGCGCTGTGGTGTCGAGTATGTGCCCCGCAGAGTGCAGGATCTGTCGATGGGTCTCATCCATTTCGGGGAACGCAGGGTCGCGCCCGTGGACATTCTGGTGGCCGCGACCGGGCTGAGCGCCAATCTTCCCGACGGATTTGACGCGTCCGGTGACGGCTTGCCGGTGAATGAAGACCTGTCCTGGACGGGCGATGGCTCGGTGTTCGCTGTGGGTGATTGCGCGCGCATGGTGGATCACCCCCGGCCCAGGCTGGGCGTGTTCGGCGTGCGCGCGGCGCCCATCCTGATCCAGAATCTGATCAATGCGGCGGGCGGTCGTACGACGCGTCGGCGGTATACGCCGCAATCGCGCTGGCTCTCGATCCTGGATGTGGGCGACGGCACGGGCCTGGCCCGCTATGGCGATCTCGCCTTTCAGGGCAAACCGGCCCTCACGCTCAAGCGCTGGCTCGACGGCCGCTTCCTGCAACGCTACCGGGAGGAGCATTGATGGAATTTTCCTACGCAGAGATTCACGCCTTTCCCGACGGACCCAAGCCGCATTCGGGCAATCCGGCCGGGGTTGTCCTGCTGCATCGTGATCTGTCGGATGCCGACCTTCTGGGGATCGCGCAATCGAACAACCTGTCCGAGACAGCCTATCTCAAGCCCATGGGAGAGAAGGATCAGTGGTCTCTGCGCTGGTTCACGCCGGGGCTGGAGGTGGAGCTGTGCGGACACGCCACGCTGGCCTCGGCCGCCTGGCTGTTTGAAACCGGCCGCGTGGTGGGACCGGAGGCGCGCTTTCACACCCTGTCAGGATTGCTGAAGGTCTCGCGTCTGGAGGATGGCCGGTACCAGATGGATTTCCCGGTGATCGGATATGAGCCGGGCAAGGCCGATCCCGCCGTGGTTGACGCGCTGGGCGGCGGCGAGCCGGAAGCCGTTTACGAGATCGAGCGCGTGCACGGCAATCGCTATCAGATGCTGGTGTTCGCCGATGAAGCCGCCGTGGTGGGGCTCAATCCCGACATAAAGGCGCTCGAGGCCGCCCGCACCAATGTGATCGCCACGGCGCCGGGACGGGCGTCGGACTTCGTGTCCCGCTTCTTCGGCCCCGCCAGCGGGGTGGACGAGGATCCGGTGACGGGCTCCGCGCACTGCACGCTGGCGCCGTACTGGTTCCAGCGTCTTGAGAAGACCGCGCTGAAGGCGCGGCAGGTCGGCCCGCGCCCCGCGCGCTCGAGGTGCGCGCCGGGGCATCGGGCCGTGTTCTGCTCGTCGGGTCCGCCCTGCGTTATCTGGACGGGGTGATCCGGCTCTAGGTCCTAGTGACGGCCATGGCCGTAATGGTCGCGACCGCGTCCGCGGCCATGACCGCGACCATAATGGTCGTATCCGCGACGGCCGTGGACGACCTGCACGGGCACCGCGCCCCAGCGAGTCTCGGCGTAATAGCCGCCCGTGCGACGATCAAGATAGGCGCGATCCGGGCGCAGGCGATCGCCGGTCCGGCCGTCCCGGGCTTCCCGACGGCTGGGCACGTAATCCCAGGCGCGATCCGGGCAATCGATGATCCGGCTGTCCCGGCGGTCCTCGCGGCGATCTCGCCAGCCGGTATCGCGTCGGCGGTCGCGGCGGTCCTCACGCAGATCCGGGCAGGCATTGGCGTAGACCACGAAATGGCCCTCCGGGCCGTTCCAGCGATACCCGCGATGATGGGGCTCATAGCCGCGGCGGTGGCCATGGGCCTGAGCCGTTGCCGCAGTGCTGACCGAGACCGTCAGATCAGCGGCGTTCGCCGCGGCGGGCAGGGCGGTGGCGGCAAGTCCGGCGAAGGCGGCCGCCGCAGCCAGTTTTGCGAACAGTTGCATTGTGTGTCTCCTTCATCCTTGGCCTTCCGGCCTGATGGGGACGACAATGACGCATCGCGCCTGAACGCATGCTGGGCTAGGCTTTCATGTTCTATTCAACCAGATGAACGATACTGAGCTTGACCGGCGCAAGGGGGCGTGCGCCAAAAGTGATTGGGGATCCTATGCTTAAATCTGTTTTGGCTGCAGCCGCCGGACTTGTGATGCTGGCGGGCGGCGCCGTCGCCCAGCAATTGAGCTGGCCGCAGGGCGAGACGTTCACCAGCCGGGACTATCAGGACATCCTGCACCAGGTGACCAAGCCCGGGGCGCGTCCCGCGACCGGAGCCAGCGCCATTGCCGGCGATGACAGCTGCCAATACGCCAATGACAATGAGTGTGACGAGCCGGGTCTGGGCACCGGCGCCTGCGTGGCTGGCACGGATCATTCCGATTGCTGGCGGTTGATGGCGGGCGTCGAGGATGATTCCTGCCAGTGGGCCAATGACGGCGAATGTGATGAGCCCGGCTTCGGCACGGGCGCCTGCACCCAGGCCACGGACCGCACCGATTGCGGCGCGCTGATCGAGCTGCGTTTCCGCAATGACCAGTGCGAAACGGCTTTCAACGGCGTTTGCGAGGAGCCGGGCGTGGGCAATGGCGCCTGCGAGGTGCGGACCGACCGCGCCGACTGCATCGGTCGCGAGCGTCCGATGACCATTCAGGATCATTATTTCGGTCATGATGACCGGGTTCTGATGGATACGGGCGTCTTCCCGTGGAGCGTTGTGGGCTACATCGTCTTTGACGCTGGCGGGACCTGCACCGCCACTCTCATTGACGAGGATGTGCTGATCACGGCGGCCCATTGCGTTTCCGAGAACGGGCGCATCAATGCAGCCGGCGTGTTCCATACCGGCGAGAACCTGCCGGGCGGCGGTCGCTCGGCCCGGGTAATCGACTACCTCATGGATTCCGAATGGGATGAAGAGGTCTTCAATGCCGGCGATGACCGCGACGGCACGGACTGGGCCATGCTGCGCATTGACCAGCCGCTGGGCGCGGAACTGGGTCATGTGGGTTTCGAGGCGCTGGTGGATGTCGAGGGCCCGCGCGCGGCCCTGCGTGCGCCCATCCGTCAGGCGGGATATTCCTGGGACACCGGCGAGCATCTGTCGGGCAATCTTGATTGCCGTATGGTCGAGGTCTTCGACGACAACACCATGGCGCACAATTGCGACACCACGCGCGGGGATTCCGGATCCCCCTTCATGATCGAACGCAATGGCGAGTGGCGCGTGGTGGCGACCGATTCCAATTTCCGCTCCAATCCGGACGGACCCTTCATCTATATCGCGGCGCGGTCGGATCGCTGGGTTCCGCTGGTGGCGGACTTCGCCGCGGGACGGATCGGAAATGGCGGCCTGCGTCCGCGTGGGCCGGGCAAGCCTGGCAAGCCCGAGCCGATCAAGAAATAGCCGCAGGCGCGATCAGAACTCCCGGACGAGGGCGAGGTCGGTGCGACTGTCACTGGCCTCGAAGCCCGGCTCGGGGTCAAATTCGTAGCGATACCGGTAGCGCAGCTCCAGCGACCACAGATCCCCAAGATCGGTGTTCAGCTTGAAGAGCTGGTCGGCGCGCGCATTGTTGGAAGCCAGGAACCGGGTTTCGGATTCCAGCCGCATGCTGTCGCTGAGCTGAAGCTCGACATCGGACAGCAGGTCGAATGCGCCCTCATAATAGGAACCGTTGTCCGCTTCCTGTATGTATCTCAGGCCGGGTGCGGCGCGGATCGTCCATTCCGCCTTGTCGCGCTGCAGGGCGCGATAGCCGGCGCCGACGCCCATGAAACCCGTCCAGTCAAAGCCCGAGACCTGGTCGCGCTCCCATTCTGTATTGGTGAACAGGGTCCAGCGGTCACCGGCCTCGCGCTCGCCGCGCGCTTTCAGGATCAGCTCGTCCCGTCCCACATTGTCGTCTACTTCGGAATAGGAATAGATGATGCTGGATTCAAAGCCCCAGCCGACCAGTTCGCGCTCCGCATCCAGGCCCAGCGTATAGTCCAGCCGATCGGTGTCTCCGCTGTCAGCGCGCACGCCCAGCCGGACCTTGCCGGTCCACAGCTCGGATTCAGCCTGGGTCAGCAGCAGGACGGCGGAGGTCGGGGCGGCGATCCAGAACGGGTCGACCCTGGAGGTCAGCTCGTTCTCGACCGCCGCCTCTTGCAGCTCGGCGTCCACCGCGATCATGGCGGGGGGCGGAACAGGCGTCACGGGCGCGACCGGCAGGCCCAGCGTTCTGCGGGCTATGATCGCGTGATGATCAGACAGGCGCGCGGCGCAACTGCGATCCGTTCCGCCGATTGCGTCAGGGACAGCAGATGGATGGCGTTGGTGAAGACCGCCTCGTCATCCTCCGCCGCAGCCGCCGCCAAGAGCTCCTGGAAAGGGGGTTCGAGGCCTTCCGCCGGCGCAGCGGCGAGGGTAAGAGCAGCAAAGGCGGACAGGATCATGCATCAGGCTCCGGGCGGGGATAGGAAAACAAACACATTCGGACGGGGAAACAAACCCTTGAGCCTGTAAAACTGCCGTATGCCTTGACGCTTGCGCAGGAACGCGGCACGCCTTTGACCTCATTGGCGCTCCTTTGTGACGAGATCTGAAATGACCGACCCAGTCGCTGACCGTTATGCCCGCACCGAACCGCTCTTTCCCGACTGGGCGGCCCCGATCTATTTGTGGGTGTCGGTCGCGGCCTCGGTGATCTATCTGGGCCTGGACCTGACGACGGCCTCCATGCCGGGGCTGGCGCTGACCAAGCGCTGGGGATCATCCTGCTGGGCGTCTATGCGCTGCTCAAACGCGCGCCTGTGCTGGCTGTGGCGCTGCTCTTGTCGGCGGGTGGGGATTACGCCCTCGCCATGCGGCCCCCTCAACTGGAAGCCGGGATCGGCTTCTTTGGCGCCGCACATCTCACCTACATCGCCATTTTCGCGCTGATGGTCCTGAAGGGCGGGATCAAGCGCGAGGGGCTGGTGCTGGCGGGCGGCCTGTTCGTCTATGGCGTAGCGATGTGGCTGTGGCTCAATGGCGGCATGGGCGCGCTGATCGCGCCGGCCAGCATCTATCTGGGCATCATCTGGTGATGGCCATGGCCGCAGGGATGATCAAAGGCCCCAATCTCATCGTGATCGGGGCCCTGTTGTTCGTGGTGTCGGATTCGGTGCTGGCCATGCGCTGGTTCCGCGGCGTGCTCGTGTTCGAGAACGGGCTCGACTGGGGCGGCGTCATCGTCTGGGCCACCTATTACGGCGCGCAGCTCTGCCTGACCCTGGGCGTGGTTCGCGCGCGGGCGCTGCAGGCGATCACGGGGCGGAAGGCTGAGCCGGCGGCTTAGGCCGGCATCAGGCCGCGTTCCTCGGCCAGCCGCTTCATCTCGTTCTGCAGCTTTTCAAACGCGCGCACCTCGATCTGGCGGATGCGTTCGCGCTGACGCCATAGACCTGGGCGAGATCCTCGAGCGTTTTCGGCTCCTCGGTGAGGCGGCGTTCCTGGATGATGTTCTGCTCACGCTCGTTCAGCGCGCCCATGGCCTCCTGCAGGAGGGTCATGCGCATGGAGAATTCATCGGATTCCGCGAGCTCGTCCTCGGCGTCATCCGCATCATCATCGGCCAGCCAGTCCTGCCATTCCGCCTCGCCATCCGCGCGCATCGGCGCGTTCAGGGACGCATCGGGGCCGGACAGGCGACGGTTCATGGAGATGACGTCTCATCGGTGACGCCGAGCTTGGTGGCGATTTCCTCGACCTGATCGGGGCGCAGATCGCCCTCGTCCAGCGCGCGCATCTGGCTCTTCATCCGGCGGAGGTTGAAGAACAGCTTCTTCTGTGCGGCGGTGGTGCCCATTTTCACCAGCGACCAGGAGCGCAGGATGTATTCCTGGATCGAGGCGCGGATCCACCACATGGCGTAGGTCGCCAGGCGGAAGCCCTTGTCCGGATCGAACTTCTTCACCGCCTGCATCAGGCCCACATTGCCCTCGCTGATCACCTCGCGATCGGCAGGCCATAGCCGCGATAGCCCATGGCGATCTTGGCCACGAGACGCAGGTGCGAGGTGACAAGCTGGTGGGCGGCGTCAGAATCCTCGTGTTCCTGCCAGCGCTTGGCCAGCATGAACTCCTGATCCTTCTCCAGCATGGGGAATTTCCGGATCTCCGCGAGATATCGCGACAGACCGGCTTCGGGCGACATGGTCAGCGCCGTTTTCATGTTTGCCATGGTTGTCACTCCCCAGTGAGCCCTTGGCGCCGACGGAATGACCAGCGCCGCGTTCATTTAGGTAGCCGATTTGCAGATTGGTAGGGGTCACAAGCCAGTGAAGCTGAAACCCGATCTGACACATCCTGCAATAAACCAGAAAACGGCGCCCAGATTAAGGCTCTCAGCGGAAACAATGTATTGCTCTTGCGCGAAAGCCCGCGAAAACTGACCCCATGAGCATTACCGTGAGACAGGCCCGATCGGGCGATCAGGACGCCCTCGCCCTTGTGGGGGCGACGACCTTTCTGGAAAGCTATGCCGGCGTCGTCGACGGCGGCGCGATCATCCGTCATTGCGCCGAGCGTCACACGCCGGAGGTCTACGGACAGGCGCTTGAAACGCGCAGTCATGCGCTCTGGCTGGCCGAGATGGCGCCGGGCGCGGCGCCCGTGGGCTATCTGCACCTGACCCCGCCCGACCTTCCGGTCGAGACACGGCCTGACGATCTCGAGATCAAGCGCATCTATGTACTGGCGAGCCTGCACCGCTCGGGCCTGGGGCGCCGCTTCATCGCCGAGGCGGTCAACCATGCCCGCGCAGAGGGGGCGTCGCGACTTCTGCTGGGGGTGTATCAGGGGAATGAACGGGCGCTCGCCTTCTATGAGCGCATGGGTTTCGACCAGATCGGCACGCGACGGTTCGATGTGGGCGGACGCATCTATGACGATTGGGTGCTGGCGTTGGGCGTCTAGCCTGAAAGGGTGCTCAAGCCCCTAATCCGATTGTCACTTTATGCGCTCTCTTAAGCGCTTTAGGGTTGGCGCATGGATACTCTGTTTGCGCAAGTTCTGCTCCCGCTCGCCCTGGCGTTCATCATGTTCACTCTCGGGGTGGGGCTGACGCCGGCGGACTTCAAACGCATCGCCTTGCAGCCCAGGGCCTTTCTCGTCGGCACGGCGTTGCAATTCATATCCCTGCCGCTGATCGCGATCGCACTCGTGGCCTTCCTGCCCATCCCGCCGATCGTCAAGGTCGGCGTGGTTTTGCTGGCGGCCTGTCCGGGCGGCACGACATCGAACCTGCTCACGCACATGGCGCGCGGCGATGTCGCGCTGTCGGTCTCCCTGACCGCGATCACCTCGCTCGCCTCGGTGGTGACCGTGCCGGTGGTGCTGATGGTCGCGCTCGCCCTGTTCATGGGACCGGACGCGCCGCAGGTGGGGATGGTCTCAACGGGCGTGGTGATCTTCGCACTGACCGTCATACCGGTCGGACTGGGCATGATCCTGCGCAAGCTGGCGCCGAAACCGGCTGTGGCGCTGGAGCGTCATTCGCGTTTCATGTCCGGGCTGGTCTTCACCGCGGTGGTCATCGCCACCGTGCTCAATGAAGGGATTGGCGAGACCCTGCGGCGTCTCACTCAGGCGGGTGCGGTGTCGCTGGCGCTGAATGTCGCCGCCATGGCGGTGGCGTTCGCGGTGTCGAGCTGGATGGCCTTCAAGATGCGTCAGCGCGTGGCCCTGACGCTGGAATGCGGCCTGCAGAACGCCACGCTGGCGATCGTGGTGGCGAGCTCGCTGCTGGGCGATATCGACTACGCCATGCCCGCCGCCATCTATGGCTTGATGATGTTCGCAACGGCCGGGCTGTTCATCCTGTGGGCGCGGCGCTGGTCGAAGGCAGCTCTCCGTGCACGGAATATGGCGCTCTAGAGCCGCTCCAGAAACCCTTGCAGTCTTTGCATGTCCTTGGGCAGCTCGGTCTCGAACCGCACCTGTTCGCCGGTCACCGGGTGGTCAAAGCCCAGCACGGCGGCATGCAGCGCCTGGCGGCGGAAATCCTTGAAGTCCTTGCCGCTGTCCAGCTTTGCGAGCGGCGTGGAGCGGCCCCGGCCATAGACCGGGTCGCCCAGCAGCGGGCAGCCGATATGGGCCATGTGCACCCGGATCTGGTGGGTGCGTCCGGTCTCCAGCCGGCAGCGGACCAGCGCGCACATGGGGTGGCCCACAGACTTGCCGGGCTCCTGACCAAAGGTCGCCAGCGTCTCGTAATTGGTGATGGCGTGCTTGCCGGCTTGAGAGCCGGGCGCATCGATCACCGCCATCTTCTTGCGGTCATGGCTTGATCGCGCCAGTCGCGTCTCGATCCGGCCTGAGCGGGGCTGGGGGGCGGAACGGGTGAACGCCAGATAGGCGCGCTCGACCGTGTGGGCGGCGAATTGTGCGGACAGGCCCTGATGCGCCTTGTCGGTCTTGGCGGCGACCATGACGCCGGAGGTGTCCTTGTCGAGGCGATGGACAATGCCGGGGCGCTCCACCCCGCCGATTCCCGACAGGACCCCGCGCAGTGAAACAGCAGGGCGTGGACCAGCGTGCCCGTCCAGTTGCCCGCGGCCGGATGCACCGCCATGCCGGCGGGCTTGTTGATGACGATCAGATGGTCATCCTCGAACAGGACCTCGAGCGGGATGTCCTCGGGCTTGGGCGTGGCTTCCACCGGAGCCGGCACATCAAGCGATAGACGCCTTCGCGCACCTTGGCGGAGGGATCCGTAAGCGCCTCTCCATCGACGAACAGGCAGCCTTGCTCGACCAGCGCCTTGCAGCGTGAGCGTGACAGATCCTCCCAGATCGCGGCCATCCAGCGATCAAGCCGCTCACCGGCGTCAGCGGAAGTTGCAATCTGCTCTCGTGAAGTCTTGGCGTTCATTTCCAAATGAATTGACCTATTCGTATATGCATATCCAGTGGCATTTGGGTAACGTCATCTGCATTACGCCGAACCGTAACCATTCTTTGTTCGAGTCGTTAGCGAAGCGTCACACTTGACCCCTACCAGCAGCCGGTCTGCGCACATCTCGTGTGCGCTATGTAACAAGTTCAGGGGTCCTTACAATGACGTTCAAAGCTCGCCTGTCTGCGTGCGCCGCTCTTCTCGCCCTCGCACCGGCCTCGACCGCCTTCGCGCAAACCGAGGTCAATGAGCAGGTCACCGACGTGATCACCGTGACCACCCAGTTCCGCGAGCAATCCCTCGCTGACGTTCCGATCAACGTGTCGGCGTTCAACGAGGAGCTGATCGAGCGTCTCGACATCCGCAACATGGAAGACATGGCTCTGTTCACGCCGGGCCTCGTCATCCAGGAGCAGAGCCCGAACAATACCGGCTACTCCCTGCGCGGCATCACCACCGACAGCGGCGTTTCGACCGCCGAAGCGCGCGTGGCCATGTTCCAGGACGGCCTGTCCATCTCCCGCTCGCGCGGCTCCTATGTGGAACTGTTCGACATCGAGCGGCTGGAAGTCGCCAAGGGCCCGCAGCCGACCCTGTTCGGTCGCGGCGCGCTGATCGGCGGCATCAACATCATCCAGAACAAGGCGGCGTTCGAGAACTCCGCCAGCGTCTTCGCCGGTCTGGGCAATTACGACGCCTATGAAGTGGGCGGCCATGTGAACTACGCCATCGCCGACACTTACGGCCTGCGCGTCGCCGCAGTGAACCGCGTGCGCGACGGTTACATCCCCAATCTGGGCGATGGCGACGACCTGCAGGGTCGGGACGTTCTGGCGGGCCGGGTGGTGTTCTCCGGCGAGCCGACCAGCTCTTTCAGCTTCGACCTGATCGGCAACTGGCAGCAGGACAGCGGTCCGGGCAGCTCGTTCAAATCGGGCGTCATCGCCCCGCAAGGCGGCAGCACCAATCCGTATTCCGCAGCCGATCTGCGCGTGATCGACGGGTTTGAGAGCAATCAGGGCCTGGGTCTGGACCGGACGGTCTGGGGCATCACCGCCCTGACCAGCTGGGACATCAACCCGTCTTGGAACCTGTCCACCGTGACCGGCTATCGCGAATACGACTCGGTCGAGATCTTCGACCCGCTCGGCATCGGCTTCGAGGCCCTGAACTTCGGCGAAGACGCGACCGGTCGCCAGACCAGCCACGAAATGCGCCTGAGCTTTGACAATGGCGGCCGCTTCACCGCGTTTGGCGGCGTCACCTATTTCTACGAAGCCAACACCCAGCGCATCCCGGCGATCTACAACGAGGCCGTCACCCAGGCCCTGTTCGTGCGTCTGGGCCAGTTCGGCAATGTGAACACGCTCGCCGGCCTGCTCGGTGTTCCGGCTTCGGCGCTGACCGATCTCGCCAACCCGTTCCCGTATTCCATCGCCGCCCTGTCCCAGGGCATGGGCCTGGTGCCGCTGCGCCCCAACTACACCGAGGAATCCGCGAACGCTGGTTCGACCGAGGCGCTCGATTTCTTCGCCGACGCCTCCTTTGACGTCACTGACCGCCTGACCGTGACGGCCGGTCTTCGCTATACCGACGAAAGCAAGAATGCGTCCGGTTATGGCGGCACCAGCATGGGGCCGAACCGCGTCACCTTTGGCCAGGCGCTGATCCTGACCAGCTCGCCGAACGGCGCCGAAATCAGCTCCAGCGCGGACTTTGATGACTGGACCTATCGCGTGAACGCCGCCTACGAGGTGAGCGATCGCATGAACGCCTGGGTCAGCTATGCCCGCGGTCGCAGCCCGGATCTGATCTCGATCGACTCCAATTCGCCGACCCTGTTCAGCACCTCTCCGGCCGAGATCGTGGACTCCCTGGAAGTGGGCGCCTTCTTCACGCTGGATCGCGGCACGCTGACCGCCTCCATCTACGAGTCCAAGTACGACAACTTCCGCACCTCGGTGTTCGACCCGCTCACCAGCACCTTCGTGCCGCAGAACTCCGGTTCCGCGACCCAGCGGGGCCTCGAGCTGCAGGGCGATTTCCGCATCACCGACACGCTCGACCTGATGGCGACCTATTCCTACAACCTCGCCAAGTTCGACAAGACCTCGAACGGCGTGGCTCAGGAGCTGGGCGGCAACCGGTTCCGGTATGCGCCCGAGCACTCCTTCTCGCTGGGCGCGCGCTGGGAAGCCCTGACCCGGCCCTGGGGCACGGTGACCATCCTGCCGAGCTTCTCCTGGCAGTCCCATGTCTTCACCGACAACGACAATGACCGCTTTGTCGGCGTGCGTCAGGACTCCTACGGCCTGCTGCGGGCCCGGGTGCGCTATGACGATCCGTCCGAGCGTTATTTTGCGGAGATCTACGGCAACAACATCGCTGATCAGGAATACCTGATCGACGCCGGCAACACCGGCGCGGGCTTTGGTCTGCCGACCTTCATCGCCGGCGCGCCGCGCACTTACGGCTTCCGCATCGGCGCCAGCTTCTAGGCTGACGCATCAAGACTCGTCCGGGGGGACGGGGCTGTGGCCGGCGCGGGGAGAGGGGCCTTGCGCCGGCCTTCTTGTTTGGTTCTACTTCGTACGTCTGAGCATCGATCGATGTACAGCTACCGTACTCTGAGCATCGATCCGATGTACAGCTAGTACGTCTGAGCATCGATCTGAGCATCGATCCGATGTACAGCTAGTACGTCTGAGCATCGATCGAT
>LZQR01000029.1_pt1 | contig 41132 bp, 47 predicted proteins | sample 768601 | NCBI WGS metagenome assembly LZQR01 (sample SAMN05207299, study PRJNA324521) | oil field metagenome | isolation source: sample BH-FW-24 from oil reservoir | place: India: Bombay High | collected 2015-12-04
TTCCAGCCGTTCGGCGAGACGCGTGCGCCCACATTGGCGGCGGCCTGACCCATCTCCGCGGCGTTGAGCGTATGGAGGGCGTCAGTCAGCCCCTCTGCGCCGATGACAGGACGGGTTTTCTGGGGGGACAGGGGGGCGCCGCACCACAGGGCCGCAACGGGAGCCGCTTCCCGATGAAGCAGGCTCGCCAGCATCTCGTCCCGCTCGACCTCGCTGTCTTGTGACAGAAGCTCGGCCAGCTCGCCCAGTACATGCCCGGCGTGGAGCTGATCACCCGGCTGGGCGTCGCTGAGCGCCACCAGCGCCGCAAAGTTACGCGCGTCCCAGCCTTCGGGGGCCAGAAGTTCAACCTCAGATTCCTCACCCACGGTATCGGGATCCGGGCTGTCCGCCTGGCGGCTCAGGAAGGCGAAATCATCCAGCGGTGAAACGCCCTTGCGGGACAGGCGACGATTTTGGCTCATGACGGCTCCTACCGATCGGGCGCGCGAATCACCCATATGGTACCGGAGCCTCTGGTCCGGAGTCGAAGACTGAACAGGACGGTCTTAACCTGAACGTGGAAAACTGGCTGGCTAGAGCGGCCAAAGGGCCACGCTGCGTGATTGAAAGCAGGGTTTTGGCGCCCAAATGAGGGTGCATGACTGGACCCGGAGCATGCGCAGGGGCATATAGCGGTCACGAGTTTTAGTTCGAAGGAGCACGCCATGCTTGGCCTGCTGTCAAAAGCTTTCACCTGGTGGAATGGCGCCTCAGCCGGCGCGGCCTGGACGATCTGGCGCTCGGGCGAGCTCGTCGGCGAGGACGAGTTCGGCAACAAATACTATCAGGAACGCAAGGGCGGCACGGGCGCGGACGGCAAGGTCCGTCGCTGGGTCGTCTATAATGGCTATGCCGACGGCTCCCGCGTGCCCTCAGACTGGCACGGCTGGATGCATCACACCTTCGATGAAGCGCCGGTCAACACGCCGCTGCCGCGCAAGGACTGGGAGCAGGAGCACCAGCCCAATCTGACAGGCACGCTTCACGCCTATCGCCCGACCGGCTCGCTGACCGCTGGGTCCGCCCGGCAGCGCCAGGCGACCGCATCCGATTACGAAGCCTGGACCCCGGGGGATTAAGCCCATGCGTGGCGGCGCCATCCTTGAAACCGTTCTGGGTCTGATCGTGCTCATCGCTGCGGGGGCGTTCTTCATCTACGCCCAGGGGCAGGTGGACGACGGCTCGGGTGCGGACGGTTACAAGCTGACGGCGCGCTTTTCCTCGGTAGGGGATCTGACGCGCGGAGCAGATGTGCGGGTAGCGGGTGTGCCGGTCGGCACCGTGACGGCGGTTCGACTCGACCAGGAGACCTATTTCGCCGAGGCCGAGCTCGAGCTGAGCGGCGATATCGAAATTCCCACGGATTCCACCGCGAAAATCGCGACGGCCGGTCTTCTGGGCGGTTCCTTCGTCGAGATCGAGCCGGGCGGCGACATGGATGTTCTGGCCGCGGGTGGTGAGATTTCCTACACGCAGGCGCAGTGGACATGTTTGACCTCATTGGTCAGGCGGTGATGAACCGCGGATCTTCGCAGAGCGAAGGGTCTGGCTCCTGAGACAGCCTTGGTCTCGCCTCAAACGTCTGACACAGTGATGACCATGATCCGCACCCTGTTTCTTACCGCCGCCACAGCCTTTTCCGTCGCCTCACTGGCGTCTGCTTCGCTCTTCGCACAGAGCGCCGAGGCGCCTGAGCAAGCCCCGTCCGGACTGCAAGCCCTTGAAGATCCCGAGGCGCCGGAGCTGACCTCCGAACCGGGATCGGTCGTGGTTCTGCGCGGTCTGGACAAGGTGACGGCCCGCACGCGCGATTTTGAGGCCCCGATCGGTGAGGAAGTGCGCTTTGGCGCGTTGTCGATCACCGTGCCCTATTGCCGCAAACGTCCCCCGGAAGAGCCGCCGGAGGTCTATGCCTTTCTCGAGATCGAGGATCGGCGGACGGACGGCTTTGGCGTCCAGGCGGAAGGCGAGCTGATGTTTTCGGGCTGGATGTTTGCATCCAACCCGGCGCTCAACGCGCTGGAGCATCCCGTCTATGACGTCTGGGTGATCGACTGCAGAAGCTGATCGCCGTTGACGCCTTCGGGCAGGGCGAAGAAATCTGACGGCTGTTCAATCGCCGCATCCAGCAGGTCTCGATAGCTTGCCTGAGAGATCGTCTCGGCGCCAAATCGCTTGAGGTGGTCCGTATTGAATTGCGTGTCGAGCAGCTGGTAACCGCCTGTGCGGAGCCGCGCCACCAACGCCACCAGCGCCGCCTTGGAGGCGTCCGTCTCCCGCGAGAACATGCTTTCCCCGAAGAAAGCCGCGCCCAGCGAGACTCCATAGAGCCCGCCCGCAAGTTTGCCGTCCTTCCACGCCTCGATGGAATGGGCATGGCCCTCGGCATGCATGTCCAGATAGAGCATCAGGATCTGGTCATTGATCCAGCTGTCCTCGCGACCGGGAGCGGGCGCGGCGCAGCTGCGCACGACGGTCTCAAAGCAGCGGCTCACCGTGAAGGTGAAGGCATCCTGGCGAACGGTCTTCTTCAGGGATTTGGGGATGTGAAACCGGTCGAGCGGGATCACGCCGCGCTCATCGGGTTCCAGAAGATAGACGCGCGTGTCGCTGCGCGACTCCGCCATCGGGAATACGCCGCGTGCATAGCAAGCCAGCAATTCCTCAACGCCGAAGCCGCGCATGACAAATCTCCGCGGTCTATGAGCCTGGCGCTCGGCCAGCCAGCTTTCCAGCCAGCGGATATGATAGTCCCCGCTGAGGAATGCAGGTTCTTCCAGAAGCGCCAGATGCAGCGGAATGGTGGTCTCAACCCCGCTCACCACCATTTCCGACAGGGCGCGCTTGAGGCGCAGCAGGGCCTCTTCACGATTGCGCCCGTGCACGATCAGCTTGCCGATCATGGAGTCGTAATAGGGCGGAATGCGGTAGCCGGTATAAAGCGCGCTATCGAGACGCACGCCCAGACCGCCTGGTGCATGGAATTCGGTGACCGTGCCCGGGGAGGGCGTGAAGGTTTCCGGGTTTTCCGCATTGATGCGGCACTCGATGGACCAGCCCTCGAACTTGATGTCGTCCTGGGTGAAATCGAGCTTGTGGCCCGCTGCGACGCGAATCTGCTCGCGCACCAGGTCGATACGGGTGATGGCTTCGGTGACCGGGTGCTCCACCTGAAGACGGGTGTTCATTTCGATGAAATAGAACTCGCCGTTTTCATACAGGAACTCGACCGTGCCGGCGCCGCGATAGCCGATGGCCTTCACCGCGTCAGTGACGACCTTGCCGATCTTGGCGCGGGCTTCGGCGTCCAGCGCCACTGACGGCGCTTCCTCGAGGACCTTCTGGTGGCGGCGCTGCAACGAGCAGTCGCGCTCGCCCAGATGCACCACATTGCCGTGCTGGTCGGCGAGGACCTGGATCTCGATATGACGCGGCTTGCCGAGATATTTCTCGATATAGACCGCGCCATCGCCGAACGCCGCCTGGGCTTCGGACGAGGCCGTCTGCAGCGCGCTTTCGAGCTTGTCTTCGCTTTCCGCGACCTTCATGCCGCGACCGCCGCCGCCGGATGCGGCCTTGATCAGCACCGGGAAGCCGATGGCCTTGGCGACCTTGCGGGCCTCGTCCATGTCGGTGATCGCGCCGTCAGAGCCGGGGACGACCGGAATGCCGGCGTCCATGGCGGCCTGCTTGGCGGTGATCTTGTCGCCCATCAGGCGGATCGTCTCCGCGGTGGGGCCGATGAAGGTCAGGCCGTGCGCTTCCACGATCTCGCGAAGCGGCGTCTCGGACAGAAACCCATAGCCGGGGTGGATCGCCTGGCGCCGGTGATCTCGGCCGCGGCCATGATGGCGGGCACGTTGAGATAGGAGCGGCCGGCGGGCGGCGGACCAATGCAGACGCTTTCATCGGCCAGCTTCACATGCATGGCGTTGGCGTCGGCTTCGGAGTGCACCGCGACCGTCTTGATGCCCATTTCCTTGCAGGCCCGGTGGACCCGCAAGGCGATCTCGCCGCGATTGGCGATAAGGACTTTATCAAACATGAGCGGCCGCCTAGCTGATGATGAACAGGGCTTCGCCGTATTCCACCGGCTGCGCGTCATCGACCAGCAGCTCGGTCAGAGTGCCCGATTTCGGGGCGGTGATGGGGTTGAAGGTCTTCATGGCCTCAACCAGCAGGATGGTCTCGCCTTCCTTCACGCTGTCGCCAGCCTTCTTGAACTGGTCCGCTTCCGGAGAGGGACGCAGATAGACGGTGCCGACCATCGGAGAGGTGACGGCGCCGGGATGGCTCTTGGCGTCGGCGGCGCCGGTCGCGGCCGGGGTTCCGGATGCGGTGGCCGGCGCAGGAGCGGGTGCGGCGGCGGGCGCTGGCATCGGCGCATGCATGGGCTGGGCGGAATAAACAGCGGGCGCAGCGGTGATTTCGCGCGCGACTCGGATGCGCAGTTCGCCCTTTTCGACCTCAATCTCGGTCAGCTCGGTGTCATTGAGAATATCGGCCAGCTCGCGGACGAGTTTGGAATCGACCTGCGGTTCGACGTGGTGGACGCCATAGGTTCACTACCCTTTCTAGTCATTATTTCGCACGCGCCTGCGCCAGTTGCACAGCGGCTCTAACCCCCAGCTCATAGCCGCGCGCGCCTAAACCGCTGATGGTGCCAGCGGCGGCAAGTGACACATAAGAGACCGCACGAAAGGCCTCTCGCGCAACAGGCTGCGACAGATGCACCTCTATCGCTGGCACGTCTACCCCTTTGATTGCGTCGAGCAGCGCAATCGATGTGTGCGTGTAGGCGGCGGGGTTGATCACGATGGCGGAGCGTCGGCGCCCGCCCTGTGGATCAGCTCCACCAGCGCGCCTTCATGATTGGTCTGTTCAAAGACGATGGATGTGCCAAGACTTTCAGCGGTTTGCTGGCACAGCGCCTCGATATCCTGGAGTGTGGTCGAACCATAGATCTCCGGCTCACGAGTCCCAAGAAGGTTGAGATTGGGGCCGTTCAGCACAAAAACGGGTTTCAGGGTCGACACGTTTGCTCACTCCGACGAGGCTGAAGGGCGCCTGCGCGCCTTGACTGCCAGCCCCGGTTCTACGACCTGATGGGGGTGTGAACAAGCAAACCCGTGCGTGGGACGCAGGTTATGAGCCAGATCGATGTCGAGTTGAACGGGGAAACCCGCCAGATCCCTTCCAGCCTGACCCTCATAGGGCTGCTGGAGCATCTGGAGCTGGATCCGCGCAAGGTGGCCGTGGAACGCAATCTCGAGATCGCCCCACGCGACGGCTATGATTCGATTCGCATCGAAGCGGGCGACCGGCTCGAAATCGTGCATTTTGTCGGAGGAGGGTGAGCCATGACCGCTCAGACCCAGCAAGATCCCCGCTTGTCATTGCGGGCCGGACGTTCAAGTCGCGCCTAATCATCGGCACGGGCAAGTATGAGACCTATGAGCAGAACGCGCGGGCGCTCGAGGCCTCGGGCGCGGAGATGATCACGGTTGCGGTGCGCCGGGTGAACCTGTCCGATCCCAGCCAGCCGCGTCTCGTCGATTTCATTGATCCCAGGCAATACACCTTCCTGCCCAACACGGCGGGCTGCTTCACCGGCGAGGACGCGGTGCGCACCTTGCGTCTGGCGCGCGAAGCGGGCGGCTGGGATCTGGTGAAGCTCGAAGTGCTGTCCGATCCCAAGCACCTCTATCCGGACATGGCGGAAACCCTTCGGGCCTGCGAAATGCTGGTCAAGGAAGGCTTTGAGGTCATGGTCTATTGCTCGGACGATCCGGTCTACGCCAAGCGCCTGGAAGAGGCGGGCGCCTGCGCGATCATGCCGCTCGGCGCGCCGATCGGCTCGGGGCTCGGGATCCAGAACCCGGTCAATATCCGTCTCATCATTGAAGAGGCGAAGGTGCCGGTGATCGTGGATGCGGGCGTCGGCACGGCGTCGGACGCCGCGGTGGGCATGGAGCTCGGCTGTGACGGAATCCTGATGAATACCGCCATTGCCGAGGCCAAGGACCCGATCCGCATGGCCAGCGCCATGAAGCACGCGGTCATTGCAGGTCGGGAAGCGTATCTGGCGGGCCGGATGCCGAAAAAGCGCTATGCCGATCCGTCGAGCCCGCTGGCGGGACTGATCTAGGACGCGCTGGACCGGCGCAGCGCTTCAGCGCCCACCGGCAGGTCATCCACGACTTCGCCACAGACCGGGCGGGACACGCGTTCGCCGCGCATCAGCAGGCTGTGCTCATACTCGCGCATCGCTGTGCCGCCCATGCAGGGCAGCACATGGGTGATCTCGATCATGTCCCGCTCGGCCATGCCACGCATGACCGCGCGGCGGGGCGTCGCTGACGAGCGCATTGACTTGCCAGGCGCGCTCTGCGCCAGACCAGGCGCCATAAGCGCGACCCGACGGGCCGACCATCAGCGCATTATCAGTTTCGCGCATGCGGATCGGGATGAGGGGGAACCATTCCGGTCCATTATAGGGCGGGTAGGTGGTGTCCCAGCGGGCGCCGACGCTGAACCAGGGGCTGTCATAGAAGAAGGGCAGGATGTTCAGCACGCCATAGACGCGGCCATCGGCCCAGCCTGCTTCTTCCACGCCGGGCCAATAGGCCTCGCGGCGGGCGGCGACGGGTTCATCCATGATGATCCGTCCGGTCAGGCGGTCGGTGATCCAGACCCGGCCCAGAAGGGCGGCGTCCATATGAGAGCCGAAGTCGGGACGTGCACGGCGTCAAAGTCCAGAGATATGACGTATCGCGCCTGATCGCGATCCGGCGCGGCAAGACCCGCCTGTTCGAGTGCGGTCTCAAAACGCGGTCGTAGGATGGTGCGGTTGGGTTCCGGCAGGAACCAGGAGAATTGCGAGGTTCCGGTGACAGGACCAAGCGCCATCTGATGGTAGAAGGGGCTTGCGGCGTCCACCCTGACGCTCTGGGTCGTCAACGGCTGGGGCGCCTGACGGGCGGCTATGGCGTCCTTGCTGGCGCAGGCGGTCACGGACAGCGCTGCACAGGCAGCGAGCAGAAGTCTGAAATGCGTCATCATCCCCTCCAGATTGCGGGGATGATTAACCCTGAGCGGGAAACAAGCTGTAAACGGCGCGGGATAAATCCCGGCGCGCAGTCATTTTGTGATTAACGCGTCAGGCCTCGGAGACCGCGCGATCGAGGCTGTCGATATCGGCGCCCGGGATGACCGTATCGCCCACAATGAAGAACGGGGTGCCGGTAATGCCGATGGACTGGGCCAGCTGGCGAACATCGGCGAGCTGACGAGTGATCTCTTCGGACTCCATCTCCGCCCGCATGGCGGCCACATCAACCCCGGCCGTGACGGCGAAAGCGTCGATGCGTTCGTCGGGCAGGGGGCCGCTCGCATTCATGACGGCGTTATGGAACGCCTCATAGCTCTCAGGCGCCACGCGCCAGACTGCGAGCGATGCGCGCGCGGCGTTGGTCGATTGTTCGCCGCGGATCGGAAATTCCTTGAAGATGAAGCGCACCTGATCGCCATGCTCTTCCAGGACGGACTGGATCCACTCGTTGGAGACGGTGCAGTACGGGCAGCGATAGTCAAAGAATTCGACGACGGTGATCACTGGATTCTCAGCGCCGACCTGCGGATCACGCGAATCCCCGAAAAGCTGGTCCTCGCTGGAGGTCACAGCGCCCATCAGGGCGTCCTGCTCCCGCTGTCGCGCGCGGCGCTGAAGCTCGATCAGCGCTTCCTCGATGATCTCGGGATTCTGCAGGATGTAGTCGCGAACGATCTGTTCGATCTCGGCGCGGTCGGCCGGTTCTTGCGCCGGGGCGCAGGCGGTCATGCCCAGAGAGACGGCGAGGGCGAGCAGCAAGGTGCGCATGAAAGCTCCAGTCAGGATTCAGGTCTTACATGACCGTGCGTTTAGCGCGTTTGATGCAACAGGCACAATCACAAGCGTGTTTAGGGCTGCAACAGCATCTGCCGGCTCTGAGGCTGGAAGTTGGGCCGGCGTTCACGCTCCCGCCGGTTCCATTCGCGCATTTCGCGGGTGTCCGGCCGGGTCACGGCGAGGATCTCGGTCGCCCGGACCCAGGCTTCCGTACCGCGTTCCAGCTCTTCCTGGGCACGCGTTGCGAAAATATGCGCCTGCATTTCGTCGCCTACTGCATAGGCGCGCTCCGCCGTCGCCAGTTCGGCCTCCGCGGTTTCGCCCAGTTGCTGGTGCGCCAGGGAACGCTGGAACCAGGCGTAGGCATTCTGCGGTTCGCTCACCAGCGCCACCCGGAGCTGGCTGAGGGCCTCGCGGGCATTCGCCTCATCATTGGTCGCGATGAGCGCGGAGGCGTAGCCGATGCGCAGAAGCGGGGCGTCCGGCAGGAGTTCCACGGACCGGCGATAGGGTTCGATCGAGCGTTCGATGAAACCGCTTTCATAGAGCATCTGGCCTTTGAGTTCGAAGAAGAACGGGTTCTCCGGCTCGATTTCCAGCAGCTCGTTGACGGCCGTCTCGGCGCTCTCGGTCAGACCTTGCTTGTAATAGGCCACGGCCCGGGCATAGCGCGCCGGAATGGAGGTGTCGGTTTCGGGATAGCGCGAAAACGTTTGCGCGGGCGGCGCCATGAAGCCGATGATCTTGGCTTGCAGGCGTTGGAGCTCTGCAATCTCCGCCTCGGTATCGGGCACATCCGCATAGGGGGAGGCTTCCACATTCCGGCGGAGGGCGGCGACTCGGTCGGCGGACAAGGGGTGAGACCGGAAATACTCCCAGCGGCGCTGGAAGGAGATGCGCTCCTGATAGGCGAGGCGCTCGAAAGTGGCGACCAGGCCTCGGCCGGACTGATGGGTCTCGGTCAGAAAGCGGACGGCCGCCTGATCGGCCGAGGCTTCCTGGGCGCGCGTATAGGTCAGCATGTTGAGCTGACCGAATTGCGGTGCGGAAGCCATGATCGCGGCCCCGGCGTCCGGGGCGCCAGCGAGCGCGGCGATCAGACCCACGCCCAGCGAGGCCGCCATGGTGGCGAGGCCCGCGCGACTGGCTTCGCCGCGACGGATGATATGGGCGCCTTCGATATGCCCGATTTCGTGAGCAATAACACCTTTGATTTCGTTAGGGTTTTCGGCTCGAATAATGGTGCCGGTATTGAGGAATATATTCTGGCCGCCCGTCACGAAGGCATTAAAGTCCATGTCGCCGACGAGATAGAAATCGACAGCGTTCACATCCAGCCCCGCCGCTTCCAGAAGCGGATCTGAATATTGCCGCATGGCAAGCTCGGTTTCTGTATCGCGGATCAGTCCCTGAGCATGGGCGCTGGAGAGGCTGGCGAGCGCCAGGCCTGCGGCGGCGGCCAGTCGGGTCATGCTGTGACGCACGGATGTAAGCATTCAGAACGCCTTCCTCAGTGTCAGCCGCCCAGCCGAAGCGAAAGTCTATCTACTTGGCGGACGATACGCCAGAGAACGTGAGAACGGCGCCGGATTTGTGACATCCGGCGCCGTTCGATCGCCTAGCTCAGACCAAGGAATTTGGAGGATTTCTGCCACCAACCGCGTTTGGCGGGGCGCGCCTCTTCGCTGTCGCCGGTTTCCTGACTGGTCTCGGAGGCAGGGTCTTCCGGTTTGTCACTCTCGGCGCTTTTAGCCTCTGCCGCAGGCTCGGCGTTGGTCTCTGACGCCTGGATCTCGGCCTTGGCCTCTTCAACACTCAGTTCGGCCGGTGCGCTGGCCTGTTCCATGGCTTCGCGCGCCGCCTTGTCGGTGTTTTCCGGCTCGGCCTTCTTGCGGCGCGTACGACGCTTGGGCTTCGCAGAGTCACCTGCATCAGCGGATGCCGTTTCGTCGTCAGCCGCATTGGTTTCAGACGCGGCGTCAGCAGCGGGCTCGGCCTTCTTGCGGCGGGTGCGCCGTTTGGGCTTGGCGGGCGCCTCATCCTCTGCATCGCCCGATTGAGCGTCTGCAGTCGGTTTCGCGGTATCCGCGTCCTCAGCCTCGGCTGCAGACTCAGTCTCAGCCGGTTTCTTGCGGCGGGTGCGACGCTTGGGCTTCGCCGCGCCTCATCCTGAACCGCGGGGCTGTCGTCAGAAGCCTGGGCGTCCTCAGACGTGTCGGTTGCGGCGGTTTCAGACGACTCGCTGTCATCGGCGGCGGATTCGCTGCGCTCCGAGGGTTTGCGACGGCGACGGCTGGGGCGTTTGCGGCGCGGTGCGGCCTCTCCGCCGTCTTCGCCTTCGCTGGCGCCAAAGGGTTCGGACTCGGAAGGTTCGATCACCTGCAGGCCCGCCACCTCATCATCCGAAGCGGTGTCGGTGGTCTCGGCGCGGTTTTCATCGTCCGCATAATCGAGCGCAGCCTGAGCATCGTCCTGACCGCCAGCTTCATCATTCCGCTTGCGGCGGTTGCGTCCGCCCCGACGACCACGGCGACGGCGCTTCTTGGAGCCGTCTTCATTGGTCTCATCCGATGCGGAGCGGGCAGGGCGAGTGTCGCGTTCGGCGCTGTCTTCTGCTTCGTCAGACTCGTCCTCATCGATATCCAGGTCCGGCTCCACGCGTCTGCGCTGGTCAGCGGGGTGTCGCGCGGGCGGCTTCGGCGACTGCGCGGGCGGCTTCGCGACGGCTTTCCAGGCGTTCGAGCTGACAATCGGGACGGATCAGGCTGTCATCGGCGGACACCGTGACGCTCATGTCGTAGCGCGCCTCGATGGCGGTGAGGTGATCGCGTTTCTCGTTGAGAATATACAGCGCGACCTCAGGCGAGCAGCGCAGACGCGCCTTGGCCGTCCGGCCCCGCACACCTTCCTCTTCCAGCGTGCGCAGGGCGACCAGTGCGCTCGATTCGATCGAACGGATATGGCCCGAGCCCTGGCAGTGCGGACATACATCGGTAGAGCCTTCCACCAGCGAGGTCCGGCGGCGCTGACGGCTCATCTCCATCAGTCCGAACTGGGAGATACGGCCCACCTGCAGGCGGGCGCGGTCGCGCTTGAGGGAATCCTTCATCTTCTTCTCGACGGCGCGAACATTCTTGTTCTCGTCCATGTCGATGAAGTCGATGACCAGCAGCCCGGCGAGGTCGCGCAGACGCATCTGGCGGGCGGCCTCCTCAGCCGCTTCCATATTGGTCTTGAGCGCGGTCTGCTCGATATTGCGTTCCTTGGTCGCCTTGCCCGAGTTCACGTCGATGGAGACGAGCGCTTCTGTCGGGTTGATGACGATATAGCCGCCCGATTTCAGCTGTGCGACAGGCGAATGGATTGCTTCAAGCTGGCTTTCCACCTGATGACGCAGGAACAGCGGAGTGGCGTCGCGATAGTTCTGGACCTTCTTGGCGTGGCTGGGCATCAGCATGCGCATGAAGGCCTTGGCCTCCTTGTACGCCTCTTCGCCGTCCACCAGAACCTCGTCGATTTCCTTGTCATAGAGATCGCGGATCACGCGTTTGACGAGATTGCCTTCCTCATAGATCAGCTTGGGCGCGCTGGATTCCAGCGTCGTCGTACGGATCGTCTCCCACAGGCGGATCAGATAGTCGTAATCGCGCTTGATCTCGACCTTGGTGCGCGCCGCGCCCGCAGTGCGGATGATCAGACCCATGCCCTGGGGCACGGACAGCTCGGAGACAGCTGACTTCAGGCGCTTGCGGTCCGACGCATTGGTGATCTTGCGAGAAATGCCGCCGCCGCGGGCGGTGTTGGGCATCAGCACGCAATACCGGCCGGCCAGCGACAGATAGGTGGTCAGCGCGGCGCCCTTGTTGCCGCGCTCTTCCTTTGCGACCTGAACGAGGAGCACCTGACGGCGCTTGATGACTTCCTGGATCTTGTACTTGCGCAGGAAGGAGCGGCGACGGCGCGCCGCTTCATCGATCAGATCATCCTCGTCGGGCGCCGGAGCGTCCTCGCTCTCCTCGTCCGAACCGGCGTCTTCTCCGAGGTCTGCGGCGACCTCGGCCTCGGCCTCGCGCAGGGCGGCGCGATCCTCGTGCGGGATCTGGTAATAATCGGGGTGGATCTCGTTGAAGGCGAGGAAGCCGTGCTTGTTGCCCCCGTATTCAACAAAGGCCGCCTGCAGCGACGGCTCTACGCGAGTGACCTTGGCAAGATAGATGTTGCCCCGGATCGGCTTCTTGGAAGCCGATTCGAAATCGAATTCCTCAACCCGATTGTTGTCGACAATCACCACCCGGGTCTCTTCCGGGTGGGCGGCGTCGATCAGCATTTTGCGTGACATTAAAAAACGCTCCATACCGCATGCCGATCGCCGCGCTCGACTGGGAGGCGGCGTCAGACATGCAGCGATTGTGGATGGAACGCGCTCGGCGGCGATCTGTTCTTAGTAAAGATGATCTCGCGGCGGGAGCGCGCATCATGGGTCTGTCCTTAACCGGGCAAGGGCGGTTCTGATTCGAACTGTCACCCGTGCGCCAGTTATTCTGGCTTGTGGCGCCGGCGGCGGGCCTTGGCCTCCCGCGTCGTCCAGAAATCTGTCTGATCTGAAGATTTGCGCCTGTGCGCCCATCTTCAAGGGTATTCGATGCAGGCGGCGCGCGGACGCGTCCGTTCCTGACCTTCGAACATAATCACATTGCACGAGAATGTCGCCAATGAAAAGCGAGCTTCGCCGTGTTAGAGTCTCGTAAAGGACTCGCTAACCGAATCTCAAGGCGTGTCGTTTTACCTTGTCGTCGAATGGAGTTTTGCGCGCCTTGAAATGACGCAAAACCCGCTTGGGACCTCGGGATGGTGGTGGTCATGATGCGATTGATGACGAGTCTTGTCGCGTGCGCCCTGACGGTGATTTCAGGGTCAGCGTTCGCGTCCGACATCACGAAAGTGCGGTTCGGCGCCTACGAAACGCACACGCGCATCGTCATCGAAAGCGAAACCCCGCTTGATTCTCGCGCTTTCACGTTGGCTGAGCCTGTTTCGCGACTGGTTGTCTCCTTTGACCAGGCCGGATGGGACGTGCCCGAACTGCCCAATCGTCAGGGTGAGGGCGACGGTCTGGTGGGGCGTTTCCAGTTTGATGGACAGGCGGGTGCGCCGCGTCTGGTCTTCGCGCTGACAGCGCCGTCCACGATTGATCACCATTTCTCGCTGGATCCCGATGGCGGCGGCTACCGCACCGTCGTCGACCTGATTCCGGTTGGCTCCAGCACCTTTCAGCAGGTGTCCGGATTTCCGGCCGAAACGACGAACATGGCCCAATTCCTTGTCGAGAACGCCGTGGTCTCCGCCGCGCCGCCGGCTTGTGAAGCCGTACGCGTGGTTATTGATCCGGGGCATGGCGGCCGCGATCCGGGCGCCCTGGCCCGATTTGGCGGTGGGGATGAGGCGGATGTGAATCTGGCTGCCGGGCTCGAACTGCGTGACCTTCTCAATGCGACGGGCCGGTATGAGGTCATCATGACCCGGGATCGCGATGTGTTCGTGGACCTTTATGATCGGGTCGAGATTGCGCGTGAGGCGGAAGCGGATCTCTTCATCTCCCTGCATGCAGATTCGGCGGGCAGCTCGTCCACCCCGGAGGGCGCCACCGTGTATTCGATGAATCACCGGGCCGTGGACCGGGCGCGTTCGCGCGCCATCAGCCAGGGTGACTGGGTGGACTCCAACCGTCCCGAAGAAGTCTCGCGCATCCTTGTCGAGATGTCGCTGACCAACAAGGAAAGCCAGTCCGAGCGTTTCGCGGATGCGCTGCGCAGCGAGGTGGGCCGGGTCAATCCGTTGTTCCGCAACACGCCGATGCGGGCGAATTCGCTGTGCTGATCGATGCGGAAGTCCCGGCGGTGCTCTTTGAGATGGGCTTCCTGACCAATCGCAATGATGCGCGCCGCCTGAACAGCGCGACGGACCGGCGCCGGTTGATGCAGTCTGCCGCTGCAGCCATTGACGCTCATTTTGCGCATTGTCAGGGCGGCGAGGGCGAGCGCTATATCGCCCAGAACGCCGCCTCTGCCTCCAGCACCCGCTGATCTGGCCACATATCTGCATCTGTCATTGGGTTGACGGCCAACCCACGCCATAATAGCGCCATCTGCGGGCGTAATAAGGTGTGGGCGGGCAGGCCTTGCGCGCCGTCTATGAGGGCAAGATGAAGCTGTTGAGTTGGAGTAACGCCTTGCGGGTCCTGATCTGGGGCGCAGGCGCGGCGGTCGTACTGGGCGTGATCGGCGTGATCGCCGGCGCTGTGTATGTGGTCCGGGTGACGGACGACCTGCCCGACTACCAGCAGCTGGCTGAATACGAACCGCCCATCATGAGCCGTGTTCATGCCGGCGACGGACGTCTGATCCAGGAATACGCGATCGAGCATCGGGTCTTCGTGCCAATCGAGAATATCCCGCCTCTGGTGATCGACGCCTATCTGTCCGCCGAGGACAAGAATTTCTACAATCACGGCGGCGTGGACTATCTGGGCATGGTGCGCGGGGGCATCCGCTCGATCATCGCACGCATGCGCAATCCCAATGCGGCGCTGCAGTCCGGTTCGACCATCACCCAGCAGGTCGCCAAGAACTTCCTGTTCAGTTCCGACCAGCGCATTGACCGCAAGATTCGCGAGATCGTCATCGCCCGTCGCATGGAGCGGGCCTTCACCAAGGATCAGATTCTCGAGCTCTATCTGAACGAGATCTATCTGGGCAATCGCGCCTACGGCATCGCGGCGGCGGCGCTGAACTATTTCGACAAGTCGCTCGATGAGCTTGAGCTGCATGAAGCGGCCTATCTTGCGGCCTTGCCCAAAGGCCCGAGCAATTATCATCCGACCCGGAACACGGAAGAGGCCATAGGTCGTCGCAACTGGGTGATCTCGCGCATGATCGCCAATGGCGTCGTCAGCCGCGAGGCGGGCGAGGCGGCCATGGAAATGCCGCTGGAAACCGCCGAGCGCCTGGACGGCGACGAATATCTGGCGGCGGAATACTTCGTCGAGCAGGTGCGCCGTGAAGTGTTCAATCGGTATGGTCAGGACCAGCTGTATGAAGGCGGCCTGTCGATCCGCACCACGCTTGATACCCGCATGCAGCTCGCCGCTCGTCAGGCCCTGCGCAATGGCTTGAGGCCTATGACCGCCGTCACGGCTATCGTGGTCCGGTGGCCACGCTTGAAAGTTTTGATGCCTGGCCTGACCAGCTGTCCGAGATTGAACCGCCTGCGATATGGATGATGGCTGGCGGCTCGCGGTGGTGCTGGAGCTGACCGACACGGACGCGCTGATCGGATTCGCCGACCGCAGCCGGGGCCGGATCCCGCTCTATGCCTTGGCCTGGGCGAGGGAACCGCGCCGCGACGAGAATGGTTTTCCCCGCACAGGCGGCGCCATTCGCCAGCCTTCGGACGTGTTCGAGCTGGGCGATGTGGTGATCGTTGAGGATCTGGTGGCCGAAGACGCACCGGACGAGACGGTCGAGGAGGATCATTACGCTTGCGCCAGATTCCGGCCGTGAATGGCGGTATTGTCGCCATCGACCCGTTCACGGGCCGGGTGCTGGCCATGGTGGGCGGCTATTCCTTCCAGCACAGCCAGTTCAATCGCGCTGTTCAGGCGCGCCGTCAGCCTGGCTCCTCCTTCAAGCCGTTCGTCTATGCCGCCGCGCTGGAAAACGGCTATACGCCGGTCTCCATCATTCTGGACGCGCCTTTTGTGGCGTCGGGCGATGCGGAAATGCGGTTCTATCGCCCGCAGAACTATTCCGAGGTCTTCTACGGCCCCTCGACCCTGCGTCGCGGGCTCGAGCTGTCTCGTAATGTGATGACCGTGCGTCTTGCGCAGGATATGGGGATGGCCCCCATCGTCGACATGGGTGAGCGGACGGGCATTTATGACGAGCTTCAGCCCACCCTCGCCATGTCGCTGGGCGCAGGGGAAACCACGCTGATGCGTCTGATCGGCGCCTATGGCGCGCTGGTCAATGGCGGACGATTGATCGAGCCGGCCCTGATCGACCGGGTTCAGGACCGGTCGGGCGATACCATCTATATTCATGATGAGCGCGAGTGCGTCGGCTGTGATGTGCCGGGCGGGTATGATCCCTCCCTGCAAGAGCCGCGTCTGCCCGAACTGGGCGAACAGGTGGTTGACCCTGTCACCGCCTATCAGATCGTGCACATGCTGGAAGGCGCCGTTGAGCGCGGCACCGCGACGGCGCTACGCTCGCTCGGCCGTCCGCTGGGCGGCAAGACCGGCACCACCAATGATTTCCATGACGCCTGGTTTGTCGGGTTCAGCCCCGACCTTGTCGTCGGCGTCTATGTCGGCTTCGACAATCCGCGCCCGCTGGGCTCGGGCGAGGCGGGCGGCCGTGTGGCGGCGCCTGTGGCGGCGGAGTTCCTGGGCGCCGCGCTGGAGACCTATTCGGTGGCGCCTTTCCGCGTTCCTGACGGGGTGACCTGGCGCCGATCGATCGTGAAACCGGAGAACCCGGCGTGATCGGGCGCCCGGCGTCATTCTGGAAGCCTTCAAGCCGGGCACTGAGCCGCAACGCGGCCAGACGGCGGCGGAAGAAACTCTGAGTTTTGGCGCGAACGCCCTTGGGGTGGACTTCTCGGATGGAAACCCGTCCGACACACCCGATGATGAAGAGGATGAGGACGCACTGGGCGGCCTTTACTAGCAGTATGTCCTCTGGTTCCTGATCGAAACAGGCGCAGTCTCTTGTCCAGGGGCTGCGCCTCGTTTATCGACCCCCTCCGACCCTTTTATCCAGACTCTCAGGAGATCCGCCATGCGCGCCGAGATCGCTGAACTCAAAGACGCCATCGAACAGTCCACCGCCTTGCTACGGAGGCGTCTTTGACTGGCCTACGGCTGAGAAAAGACTGGATGAACTGAACGCCAGGGCGGAAGACCCCACACTCTGGGACCGCCCGACTGAAGCACAGGCGCTGATGCGCGAACGCAATCGCCTCGATCAGTCGATGACCGAGGTTCAGGAGATCGACGCCGATCTCACCGACACGCTCGAGCTTGCGAGATGGCCGAGATGGAGGGCGATGACGACCTTTATCAGGACGCGACCGAAGCGCTGAAAGCGCTCCGCGCGCGGGCGGGCAAGGCCGAACTGCAAGCTCTGTTGTCGGGTGAAGCGGACGGCAATGACAGCTATCTCGAGATTCACCCCGGCGCCGGCGGCACCGAGGCGCAGGACTGGGCCTCCATGCTGGCGCGCATGTACACCCGATGGGCGGAGAAGTCCGGTTTCAAGGTCGAGGTGATCGAGGCGCAGGCGGGCGAGGAGGCCGGCCTGAAATCCATCACCATCCTGGTGAAAGGCGAGAACGCGTATGGCTGGCTGAAGACCGAGGCCGGGGTGCACCGTCTGGTGCGCATCTCCCCTTATGACAGCTCGGGCCGCCGCCATACCAGCTTTGCGTCTGTCTGGACCTATCCGCTGGTGGACGACACCATCGAGATCGAGATCGAGGACAAGGATGTGCGTGTGGACACCTACCGGGCTTCGGGCGCGGGCGGCAGCACATCAACAAGACGGACTCCGCCGTGCGCCTGACCCACGAACCCACAGGCATTGTGGTCGCGTGTCAGACCGATCGCTCCCAGCACAAGAACCGGGCGAACGCCTGGACCATGTTGCGCGCGCGCCTGTATGAGCTCGAATTGCAGAAACGCGAGGAAGCCGCCCAGGCGGATGCGGAGTCCAAGACCGATATCGGATGGGGCCATCAGATCCGCTCCTACGTCCTGCAGCCCTATCAGATGGTCAAGGATCTGCGCACGCAGGTGGAGACCTCGGACACCCAAGGGGTGCTCGACGGGGATCTGGATGACTTCATGGCCGCTGCGTTGGCGCAGCGCGTCGGAAAGACCGAAGAGGACTAGCCCTCAGGTATGCCTGAACGCAAAAGGGCCGGTGCTCAGCACCGGCCCTTTTCTCATCGGAGGCGTCTGCAGTCTCAGGACTTCGACGTGAACGGATCGTTGGCCACGGCCTTGTCGGCGCTGGCTGCCGTCGCGGGAGGCGGAGTGGTGGAGGACGCCGTGGAGCTGCTGCTCGAGCTGGCGGGTTGCGCAGCCGGCTTGGCGCTGGCAGGCGGCGCCTTCACATCAGACAGCGGGTCGGAGGAGCGTTTGCACAGGCCGTCGAAATACGCGCCGCTCTCGATTGCCAGGGTGGCGTGAATGACGTCGCCTTCCACGCGGGCGGTGGAAGAGAGCTGCACCTGACGGGCGCGAACGGATCCGTTCACGCGGCCACGGATGACCACATTCTCGGCGATCACTTCGCCCTTGATCGAGGCTTCCTCGCCAATGGTGAGGTCGGTGGCGCGCACATCGCCTTCAACGGTGCCGTCCAGCTGCACTTCGCCATCAGAGACGATGGAGCCGGTGATCTTCAGATCAGCGCTCAGGATGGAGGGGGCTTTGGCTTTCATGGCGGACCTCTTGGTCGGAGCAGGAGCGGCGGCGGCTGCTGAGTTGTCGCTCGGGGGCGTATCTTTTTTAGTGAACATAGCGTCCGGCTCTTATGTAGTCTTCGGGGTCAATGTGTTCGCCGCGGAACCAGATTTCATAGTGGAGGTGCGTCCCGGTTGAACGACCGGTCGACCCCATCCCCCCCAGTCTTTGTCCCAGCTCCACATCATCGCCGCGGCGCACGTCGATGGAGTGAAGGTGGCCATATCGCGTGCGGAACCCGTATCCGTGATCCACTTCGACGGTCCGACCATACCCGGCCCGCCAGCCCGCGTAAACGACCCGACCCGGCGCAGGCGCCACAATCGGTGCGTTTCGGAACGCCGCGAAGTCCTTGCCCGCATGCATGGCCAGACGACGCGTGAACGGGTCAATTCGCGCGCCATAACGCGATGTCTCACGAAACGGGCCATCAATCGGCAAGCCGAGCGGCGTCGCGTTCAGCAAAGCTTCGACCTGCTCGCTTTCCACAAGCCGGTTGGCGATGCGGGCGACGCGGGCATTGAACGGGTCCTCGAGATTGAGAGCGTCGCTGAACAATGGCGCCTGATCGAGACTGATCAGCGGGCCGCCCGTGCCGCCATCCTCGTTTTCCAACGGACCTTCCTGCATGGCTTCGTCCACGCGCATGCCGGTAAGGCGCAGGACAGCGCGCAGATTTTCGAGACGGCGTTCGGCAGCGTTCTCGGCCTCGGCCAGAGCGGATTCCTGATCTGCGAGCAGAGCGGCGACGCGTTCTTCCGCGAGGCCGTCAAAAGCTTCTTCGCCAACCGGGTCAAGCAGCGCCTGACGCGGATCGGGATCCGCTGGCGAGGCGGCCATCAGGATGCGGCCTTCATCAAGGCTGGGGCTCTCGCGCTCCTCGCCCACGGACAGATCGTCCGCAAAATCGAGCAGACGGCGCAGCGTGTCATGGCGCATCTGGAACTCGCCCGCCGTGCGGTCAAAGGCGTCGGTGCGCGATTCCATGTAGGCGATGGCGGCGGCTTCAGCCGCACGCGCCTCATCAACCTCGTTTCGGTATTCCGCTTCGATCTGGGCGAATTGCTGTTTGGCGCGCTGGTCGGCGCGACCGTCCAGCAGCATGCCGACCGTAGTCAGAGACAGCCAGACAGCCAGCAGGCACACGCCGCCGATCGCCGAGAGCTGCATCTCGGTAGTGATAGCGAAGTATCTCACCTGACCTTCGGTCCGGTGATAGATCTGCCGATCCGGGAAGCGCTGTTTGATCTGCTCCCAAGGTCCGGCCAGTAGTCGTTTCACCATCCGACTGCGTCGCCTCGCTATCCTCGCCCCTCGATGCGCTATCTCGCATGATAACGCATCGTTTATCAACTGATCCGTTGCAAGCCGCGTACCGGCTCCCATGGATTGTTATGAAATATGTCTCGTGCGTCGGCGCGTCTTGCAAGCGCTGGTTTCAGGACAGGGCTTCCGCCAAGGGCTCATAGAAGCATTCGGGCAGGCCTGCGGCGGAGCGCGCCGGTTCATTGAAGGGGCGCTTCAACGGTCCACGGAAGTATGTCGAGACAAGGCGATGAAAGCAGTGTTCGGCGCTATCCGTCTCATCGCGGCACACATGTTCGAACCATCGCGAGCCTGCGGCGACATGTCCGACTTCCTCCTCATAGATGATCCGGAGGATGGCCACGCTCGCCTCATCCCCGACCGAGTCGAGTTTCTCGATCATCATCGGAGTGACGTCGAGACCGCGCGCTTCGAGCACCATGGGCGCGACTGCAAGTCGGGCGGCCAGATCGCCTGAAGTGTTGCTGGCGGCCTCCCACAGTCCGTCATGGGCGGGCAGATCGCCGTAATCACCGCCCATCTCCTGCAATCGTCTGCGCACCAGCGTGAAGTGTCTCGCCTCGTCATCCCCAACGCAGATCCAGTCCGAGACAAAACCGTGACGTTGCGCGTCGGCAATGCGGGCGTCTCCGGCGAACCGGGCGACCATGTCGAAATGCAGATCGATGGCGTTGAACTCGATATGGGCGACGGCGTGCATCAGCGCGAAGCGACCGGCGGGATTGCCCAATCTGCGTCGGGGAACCTGAGCCGGCGGCTTGAGTTCAGGACGAGGGGGCGGCCTGGCGCATCCGGCGCGCAGGACGCGCTCCCGACCGTGGAGCGTCAAGCTGTCCTGAGCTCCAGGCGTGCGCAGTTTCGTGCGCCAGGCGCACCTTTTCGGACGGGTCGGCGGTCGCGACTACGCGGGCCGCCATCTCCATAACGCAGGTCGGGGCCTCACGGGTCATCAGGAGGCCTTCACGGCCTCGAGCACGGAGTCCACATGGCCCTTGACCTTCACCTTGCGCCAGACCTGCCGGATCACGCCGTCGGGGCCGATCAGATAGGTGCAGCGTTCAATACCCATATAGGTGCGGCCATACATGTTTTTCTCGACCCAGGCGCCATAGGCTTCGACCGTATCGCCCGCCTCGTCAGACGCCAGGACCACTTTCAGCTCATGCTTGTCGCGAAACTTGTCGTGTTTGGCTACGCTGTCCTTGGACACGCCGATAACCACAGCGCCAGCGGCCTCAAAATCGTCAATCGCCTCGGAGAAACCGATCGCCTCTGTCGTGCAGCCCGGGGTGTCGTCCTTGGGATAGAAATACAGGACGACCGATTTGCCTTGCAGCTCCCGTAATGAGATCTGGCGACCGCCATCTGCAGGAAGCGTGAAGTCAGGGGCCTTGTCGCCGGGCTTGAGCTCGCTCATGAGTGTCATCCTTGATGATTTCCGAACCATTGGTGCGGAAGATTGTCATTTCGTCCCGCCGCGTCCAGTCGCGACCCGACTTTGAGTTCATATGCGCCGTATCGCCCGCCTGTCACTTCTCTACCTGCTTGAAGCGATTGCTGCGCTTCTGGCTCTGGCTGTGGTGGCTTTCGGGGCGGCGCTCTGGCGGCTGGCGGAAGGGCCCGTGAATGCGGAAATGATCCGTCCGGCCGTCACCGAGATCCTGCTCGAGGCGGTGAAGGGCGACGCCGCCGCCATCGGCGATCTCGAGCTCAGCTTCGATCCCGCTTACGCCGCGCTTGTGGTCACAGCGCGCGATGTGAGCATTTCCCGCGCTGACGGGGATACCATCATCGCCTCGGAGCGGATTGAAGCCGGCGTCGCCCTTGACCTGCTGCTGGCCGGACGTGTCGCGCCGGTCAGTCTGGAAGCGCGGGGAGGCACCCTCTGGCTCTACCGCGATGAGCTCGGGCGTCTGACCGGCGGTCTGGGCGCCCTGGAGGACCGGTTCGGAGCCGCTCAGGAGTCCGAGGACGCCGCGCCTGACTTCAACATGGATCGGGCAAGTCGGGTCTTCGCCCGGCTTTTGCGCGTGGATGTCTCCAATGTCAGCTTGCAGGTGAGAGACGAGTATCACGACTGGACCGGCCTTTTCACCGGAATGGGCGGTGCGCTCGAGCTCAGTGACGGGGCGCTCTCCCTGCGCGCGGAAGGCGCGCTTGTGACCTCTGCGGGGCTCGCACCCATAACGCTGGACGTCCAGTCAGGCCGGTCGCTGGAAAGCGTCTTTGTCGACGCAGCGCTCACGGACCTCGTTCCGGCCGCCGCTGCGCCGCTTCAGGGCCCCTTTACCGGGCTCTCGGCGCTGGACGCGCCTTTTGACATGCATCTGGTCTTTGACGCCTCACGTGAGGCCGGACTGCGCCAGGCGAGTCTCCAGATGGAGGCGGATACCGGCGTGATCCGGTCGGCAGGCCGTCAGACCGATATCCGGGCGGCGCGCATCGACGCTTCGCTTGATGTGGAGGCGGGCCGTCTGGACCTGCATGAGCTGAGCGTGGATTCAGATCTGCTGACCCTGTCTCTGAACGGGGCCCTGCATGACTTCACCGCCTATGACGACGCCATACCGGCGCGGGCCCTTTATGAACTGAACGCCGGGCAGGGGCGTCTTGATTTGAGCGGTGTCTTTCCCGAACCCCTGCAATGGCGGTCGGTTGCGCTTGCCGGCGGGCTGGACATTGATCAACGACAGATCCGTTTTGATGAGCTGAACGCTGTCCTGCCGGCCGCCGCCGCAGAGTTCTCAGGCTCCCTCGCCCTGGAGGATACGTCTGCGGGCCTGCTTCCGACACTCAAGCTCAATGGACCGGTGCAAGGCACGCTGACCAAACGCGATGTGCTCAATCATTGGCCCGTCGATTTCGCGCTGGGCGCCCGGGATTGGGTGCGCGACAGCATTCTGGACGGACGCGTGACCGGCGCGACGCTGGATATCAATCTCAGGGCGGAGGCGCTGGCCGCGAAAACCATCGCGGATGAGGGTCTGGCGCTCAGCTTCAGTTTCACAGATGCCGACGTCCGCTATATGAGCACCATGACCCCATTGCTGGGGTTGTCCGGCGATGCGGTTCTGCGCGGCAATTCACTGTCGCTGGAGGGCTCCGGCGGCGCCATCGGCGCAATTGAAGCGACGCGTATCTATGTCGACATACCGCGTCTGAATCCCAAGGGCGCGATCGCCCGCTTCGGCGGCGCCGGTCGGGGCGATGTGGCGACGTGCTCATGCTGGTCAGCGAGCCGCCTCTTAATCTCGCCAGCGAATACGACTTCGATCCACAAGCGTTCGGCGGGCAGGGGGAGCTGAGCTTCGAGATCCGCCGCCCCATGCTGCGGACCGTGCCTGCGGAGGATCTGGGCTTTGAGTTCTCCGGTCGCTTCGAGGATGTTTCCGGTCCTGCCGGACCGCCCGGAGTGGACCTGTCAGACGGCGTCGTCTCCATTTCCGTGACGCCCGAGGGGCTGAACGCCGAAGGCGACGCCCGCATCGCTTCAGCCGATGCCCATATCGTCTGGACGGAAACCTTCGGATTGGGCGAAGCGGCCAAGCCCACCCAGGTGCGTGTAACCTCGACAATGACGGCGCGGGAGCTCGATCAGATCGGCCTGCCTTTGCGGCGCTTCATGGATGGGGCGGTCGGCGTGGAAGCCGTGCTGAACGGCCGGGGCATGGACTTCTCCGATGTAAGTCTTGATCTCGATCTTCAGAACGCTGCGATCGCGCTCCCCGCCAATCTCTGGGACAAGGCGGCCGGTGAGCCGGCCACGGCCTCACTGGCCGCCAACATTTCCAGCGAGGGCGCGATCCAGCTCGACCGGCTGCAGCTCAACGCAGAGGGCGTGGCGCTCGACACCAGCGCCGAGATGGCGGTGGATGGGCGCTTGCTGGCGGCTGAGGCCTCTCGCGTCTTCATCGATGGGCGCATGGACCTCAGCGCCGAGATTTCCCGACCTGACGGCCCCGAAGGCGTGCTGGACATCGCTGTGCGCGGCGCCTTTCTGGATGCGCGGGACCTGTTCGGCATGGCGGCGCCTTCAGGCGGCGGGGACCTGGCCGCCGCGGTCAACTTCGAAGGCGTTCTGGACCGCGTCCTGGTGCGCGACCAGTCATTCAGCAATGTCGGCCTGACCCTGAACGCGCGCCCGGAAGGCGTTGCGCGTTTCGTGCTGGAGGCGGATGCTGACGGCGGACCGGTCATTGTCCGATTTGAGCCGGAAGAAGAGACGAGCGTGCGTCGCCTGAGCGCGCTGGGTCCGGATGCCGGGCTTCTTCTGAGCGCCTTCGCCGGTTTCGATAATATCTCGGGCGGCGCCCTGAGGCTGAATGGCGCCGCTCCCCCGCTCGGCAGCCGGGAGGCGTCAGCGGTGAGATCGAGGTGGATGGTTTCACCCTCAACCGCATGCCGCTCCTGGCCCGCATTCTTGCAGCTGGCTCGCTCGAAGGCCTGGGAGGGCTTCTCAGCGGCCAGGGCATCGGCTTTGAACGACTGGAAAGCCAGTTTGTCTGGCAGGATGGCATTCTCGAAATGCGTGAGGCGCGCGTTGCAGGCCCATCGCTTGGCGCGACCTGGAACGGGCTTGTCGATTTCAGTGACGAGCGTCTGACGGTCAACGGGACGCTGCTGCCGTCCTATGGCGTCAATTCCATTCTGGGCTCGGTGCCGGTTCTGGGGGAGCTGTTCACATCGCGTCAGGGCGAGGGGGTCATTGGCGTCACCTTCTCGGTGAGCGGTCCCTTCAGTGAGACCCGCGTGACCGCGAACCCGCTGTCTGCGCTGGCGCCGGGCGTGTTTCGCAGGATTTTTGAGGGCACTTCCGCCGAACGCGAACTGGACGCGCTGGAAGCCGAACGCCGTGCTGAACAGGCGCAAGCCGCTCAATCACGCGAGGCGGACGGTGCGACGACACCGGAGCCTGACACCCCACCCGAAGCCGAACCGGAACCACAGGAGGATGCTCCATGATCGCGATCGGACTCATGAGCGGCACCTCTCTGGATGGCGTGGATGCAGCCTTGCTCGAGACGGACGGAGAAACGATCGCCCGCTTCGGTCCCGGGTGCGAAACGCCGTTCGAGCCAGATGAACGCGCGGTTCTGAAAGCGGCTGTGGACGCAGCTCTGGTCTGGCGGTTCGACGGTGATGAGCCTGCGATCTTCCGCGAGGCCGAGCGCGTTCTGACCGCCACTCACGCGCGGGCGGTGGAGCGCGTCGCCGTGATGGCGGGCATCGCCGTCGCCGATATTGAACTCGTGGGTTTTCACGGTCAGACCGTGGTGCACCACCCTCCCAAGGACGGGCGCGACGGTCAGACCCGCCAGCTGGGGGATGGACAGGCCCTGGCGGACCGGCTGGGCGTCCCGGTCGCCTATGATTTCCGCACCGCGGACATGGCGGCGGGCGGTCAGGGCGCGCCGCTGGCGCCCATCTATCACCAGGTGCTGGCGCGCTGGGCCGGGCTGGAACAGCCTTTGGGCGTTCTGAATATTGGCGGCGTGGCCAATCTGACGCTGCTCCGGTCGGATGGCGCGCTCGACGCTTTTGACACCGGCCCCGGCAATGGCCTGATCGACGCCTGGGTGGAGGACCGCACCGGCGCTCCCATGGACCGCGACGGCGCGTTGGCGTCCCAAGGGCGGGTATTGGAGGCGGGGCTGTCGGAATTGCTGGCGCATCCGCATTTTGCGCTCGAGGGCCCCAAATCACTTGATCGCTGGGATTTCTCCCTCGACGCGGCGCGCAATCTCGGCGTGGAGGATGGAGCGGCGACGCTGTCACAATTCACCGCAGAGTCCATCGCGCTGGGGCTCAAGGCCTGCAGTGAACGGCCCCGCCGCCTGATCGTCTGCGGCGGCGGCCGCAAGAATGCCGACCTCCTGCGCCGGATCAGCGCGGCGACAGGCATTTCGGTGTGCAGCGCCGAAGCGGTGGGCTGGCGTGGGGATCTGATCGAGGCGGAAGCCTTCGCCGTTCTCGCCGCACGCACGCAGCGCGGCCTGCCGCTAAGTTTTCCGGGAACGACGGGTGTCGATCAGCCGCAAACGGGTGGCCGGATCGCTCATCCTTCATAGAAAAAGCCCCGGCCAGCTGACCGGGGCTTTTCATGTCGTCCTGGGCGGGTTTTAGCGTTTGCCGGTGCTCGCCATTTCAGAGCGTTCGACTTCCACTTCAGGCAAGCGTTTGTCGAGATAGCCTTTAACCGACGCTTCGAGCGGATCCAGGTGGTCGGTGAACAAATGACCGGCGCCCTTGATGATGTCGTGGGTGATCACGATGCCCTTCTGGGTGCGCACCTTGCTCATGGCGCGCTCCATTTCATCGTGCGGCACGATGGCGTCCGATTCCCCGTGCGCGATCAGGCCAGAGGCCGGGCAGGGCGCCAGGAAGCTGAAATCATACATGTTGGTGGGCGGAGACACCGAGATGAAGCCTGCGATCTCGGGGCGGCGCATCAAGAGCTGCATGGCGATCCAGGCGCCGAAGGAATGCCCGGCCACCCAGCAATAGGAGGCGTTCGGGTTGTGCGCCTGCGCCCAGTCGAGCGCGGTCGCCGCATCAGAGAGCTCGCCCAGACCCTGATCATACGTGCCCTGGCTGCGTCCCACGCCGCGGAAATTGAACCGCAGCACGGAAAAGCCGCGCGCCTTGAACTCGTCGTACATCATGGTCGTGACCGGCGTGTCCATATGACCGCCGCCGCGCGGGTGCGCATGCAGGATCAGCGCAACGGGCGCGCCAGGGGTCTTGGACGGGCTGTATTTGCCTTCAAGGCGGCCGGCAGGGCCGGGAATGATAACGTCGGGCATGGAAGGATTACGGGTCCTGCTGCAATTTCCCTAGCTCTGCACTCAGGAATTGATTTCCAGGTGGTGCAAGGGGTATGGGAAAACCAAGTCCTAATACTTGACTCTCGCGCTTGGGATATTAGCTCCCTGTAGCGCGACAGATGTGAGACAAACGGGTCGGCCTCATAGCACAGCAGGGCCGCATAATGCGAGCGCGCCGCGCTTATTTGTTCGGGTTAGCCAAGGATAATGTCATGAAGCTGAGCACCAAGGGGCGTTACGCAGTGATGGCCATGGTCGATCTCGCCCAGGCCAGCCTCGAGAAGCCCGTGCCGCTGGGCGATATCGCCTCGCGTCAGGAAATCTCTCTCTCCTATCTCGAACAATTGTTCGCAAAGTTGCGCCGTGCAGGCGTCGTCAAATCCGTGCGCGGTCCGGGCGGCGGGTACAAGCTGGCGCGTCCTCTGGGGGAAACCCGCATCGCGGACATCATGCTGGCGGTTGAAGAGCCGGTAGACGTAACGCGTTGCCAGGGCAAGGCGACAGGCTGCCTGGAAAGCGGGCGCCGCTGCATCACCCATGATCTGTGGGATGAGTTGAGCCGCCATATCCATCTCTTCCTCAATGACGTGACGCTGGAAGACGTGCTGGAGCGCCGCGTCATGGGCATGTCCATGCGACGTCGGGCGCCGGATGCAGCGCTGGAGGCGGCGGCGGAGTGACGGTCTATCTCGACCATAATGCGACCGCTCCGGTCCGGCCTGAAGCCCGCGACGCCGTGATGGCGGCGCTGGAAGCTGTGGGCAATCCGTCCTCGGTCCATGGGCCGGGGCGGTCGGCGCGCGCCCGGATCGAGATGGCGCGCGGCGTGATCGCGAAAAAGATCTGCGCACGGGCGGAAGACCTCGTCTTCACCTCGGGCGGCACGGAAGCGAACAATCTGGGTCTTAGGGCCGGGATCGCGGCGGGCGCGACCCGTGTGATCGTTTCGGCGATTGAGCACGACGCCGTCGGCGCTGCCGCACAGGCGCTGGGCGTTCCTTGCGAAATCTGGCCGGTTCTGAAGACGGGGCAGGCAGACATAGACTGGCTCAAGGATCGCCTTCAACGCGCTGAAACCGAAGGCGAAACCCCGATCCTGTTCGCGCTGATGGCGGCCAATAACGAAACCGGCGTGATCCAGCCTATGCCGAGGCCGGGCGCATGATCCGCGAAGCGGGTCATCTCTATCACATCGACGCCGTCCAGATGCTGGGCAAGGCGGGCTTTGATTTCGCCGGATCGTTCGCGCATTTCGCCGCTTTCTCCTCCCACAAGCTCGGCGGTCCCCAAGGCGTGGGCGCTCTGGCGGTGGCGTGTGAAGCGGGTGTGGCGCCGCAACTGATCGGCGGCGGGCAGGAAAAGAACCGTCGCGCAGGCACCGAGAATGTCGCCGGTATCGCCGGATTTGGCGCCGCGGCAGCTGTTGCTGGCGGCGCGGAAGAGTTGAGCCAAATCAGGGCTTTGCGAGACGAATTGCAAGCACGACTGAAAGCGGGCGCACCCGAAATTACAATCTGGGGCGAAGATGCAGAGCGACTGGACAACACCTTGTGCCTGTCTGCGCCGGGCTGGCCGAGTGAAATTCAGGTTATAGCGTTTGATCTCAATGGCTTTGCCGTCAGCGCCGGATCGGCTTGCTCATCAGGCAAGGTGCGCAAATCCAAAGTGCTCGAAGCCATGGGCGCGTCGACGCCGGATGCGGAAAGCGCGCTGCGCATTTCGCTGGGCTGGACGACGACCCGGGACGATATCGAGGCGTTCGCGAACGCCTGGCTGAATGAATATGCCCGCTTGCGCCCCCGCGCGGCGGTTTGAGACTGAAGAAGGAAGCGGCTTATGCCTGCGGTCAAGGAAACCATTGAAGACGTACGTCAGCTTGAGTCTGACAAGTACAAATACGGCTTCACCACCGAGATCGAGCAAGAGCGCGCGCCCAAGGGTCTGAGCGAAGACACCGTGCGCTTCATCTCGGCGAAGAAGGGCGAGCCGGAATGGCTGCTCGAATGGCGTCTGGAGGCGTTCAAGCGCTGGACCCAGATGAAGGAGCCCGACTGGGCCAAGGTCGGCTATCCGCCCATCGACTATCAGGAGGCGTATTATTACGCCGCCCCGAAAGATGCAGCCAAATACAAGAGCCTGGACGAAGTTCCTCAGGAGCTGCTCGATACCTACAAGAAGCTCGGCATCCCGCTGAAAGAGGCCGAGGTTCTGCTGGGCGTCGAAGGCGCCGAGGCGAGCGCGGCTGAAGCGCGTAATGAGGGCTCCCAGCGCAAGGTGGCGGTGGACGCAGTCTTTGACTCCGTGTCGGTGGCGACGACCTTCAAGGAGGAGCTCAAGAAGGCCGGCGTGATCTTCATGCCGATCTCTGAAGCCGTCCACGAATACCCCGAGCTTGTGAAGAAATATCTCGGCTCGGTCGTGCCGGTGACGGATAACTTCTTCGCCACGCTGAACAGCGCGGTCTTCTCGGATGGCTCGTTCGTCTATGTGCCCAAGGGCGTGCGCTGCCCGATGGAGCTGTCGACCTATTTCCGGATCAACGCCGAGGGAACGGGCCAGTTCGAACGCACGCTGATCGTCGCGGATGAGGGCGCCTATGTGTCCTATCTTGAGGGCTGCACCGCGCCGATGCGCGACGAGAACCAGCTGCACGCCGCCGTGGTGGAGCTGGTGGCGCTTGACGACGCGAGATCAAATACTCCACCGTTCAGACTGGTGGCCGGGCGACGCGGACGGCAAGGGCGGGGTCTACAACTTCGTCACCAAGCGCGCCGACTGCCGGGGGCGGAACTCCAAGGTGAGCTGGACCCAGGTCGAGACCGGGTCCGCGATCACTTGGAAATATCCGTCCTGCGTGCTCAAGGGCGATAACAGCCAGGGCGAGTTCTATTCGATCGCCGTGACCAATGGCCGTCAGCAGGCCGACACCGGCACCAAGATGATCCATCTGGGCCGCAATACGAAGTCGCGGATCATTTCCAAGGGCATCTCGGCGGGCAAGTCCGACCAGACCTATCGCGGGCTGGTCTCCGTGCATGGCAAGGCTGAGGGCGCGCGCAACTTCACCCAGTGCGACAGCCTGCTGATCGGCGATACTTGCGGCGCCCACACCGTGCCGTACATCGAATGCAAGACGCCCAGGGCGACGCTGGAGCATGAGGCGACCACCTCCAAGCTCTCCGAAGAACAGCTCTTCTACGCCCGCCAGCGCGGCCTCGATGAGGAAAGCGCCGTGGCGCTGCTGGTGAACGGCTTCTGCCGCGAAGTGCTGCAGGAGCTGCCCATGGAATTCGCCGTGGAAGCCCAGGCGCTCCTGAAAGTCTCGCTCGAGGGGAGCGTGGGGTGATGAACGTGTATTGGTCTGCCCTCGGTGTTGTCAGCCTGACGCTTCTGGGCGCGTGCTCCCAGCCGTCATCGTCATCGTCATCGGAAGCTGACGCGCCTGCACACTCTGCCCGTCTCGCCATGTGTGGCGACGGACTGGCGGAAGGCTGCGTGGAAGCCGTGAGCGATACGACGGGTCTGATCTATTCCGCGACCGACGGCGGGTATGAATTCCGCCTTTTGGCGCTGGAAGACGGCGCGGAGCTGCAGCGGTTCGGTGAAGAGCATGGCAACGCCGTGTCCGGACCGTCGCTTGAAGATCTCGATCAGGATGGCGATCTCGAACTGATCATTCCGGACTTCACCGGCAATGTGAACACGGTCTATCGCATCTGGCAGCAGGTCAGCGACGCGCGCTTCGAGCCTGCAGGCGAGGTGAGCGGGTTTGACCTGACGCCGGATGTTCAGACCGGCCTTATCGGCATCTCCTCGCGCGGCTCTGCGGTTCAGTACAGCTACACCACCCATGTGCTCACCGAGGACGGCTGGTGCTCGTCTATCAACTTGATGCCGATTACGCCGACGCCGCCTGCGTGCTGACGCAAGGTCCGGCCTTTGAAGCCTCAAGCCATGACGCCGACCTGTTGCTGAACGGCTGCGAGGCGGAGCTTTAGGATGAAGACGGGGCGCGCGCCTTCGGGCGCTGCGCCTGAAACGATAAAGGGTTCGAGCCGGCCTCCCTCTCATGCGCCGGCGCGACGATAAGGAAGACGACCATGTTGGTGATTGAGAACCTGCAAGCGCGCGTTGATGCGGAAGACGGCGACGGCCGCCAGATCCTCAAGGGCGTGAGCCTGAAAGTCCCCGCGGGCGAGGTGCACGCGATCATGGGGCCCAATGGCTGCGGCAAGTCCACGCTGTCCTATGTGCTCTCGGGTCGGGACGGTTACGAGATCACCGGCGGCTCGATGAGCTTTGACGGTCAGGACCTCGCCGAGATGGAGCCCGAAGAGCGCGCCGCGGCGGGCGTTTTCCTGTCCTTCCAGTATCCGGTTGAAATTCCCGGCGTTCCGACCCTGACCTTCATCAAGGAAGCGCTGAACGCCCAGAAGCGCCTGCGCGGCGAGGACGAAGTCCCGGCGCCCGCCTTCATGAAGCTGGCGCGCGAAGCTGCGGCTCAGCTCGGCATCAGCAATGACATGCTCAAGCGCCCGGTGAATGTTGGGTTCTCCGGCGGTGAGAAGAAGCGCATGGAGATTTTCCAGGCGCTGATGCTGCAGCCCAAATTCCTGATCCTCGATGAGACCGATTCCGGGCTCGACATCGACGCTCTGAAGGTTGTCGCAGAAGGCGTGAACGCCCTGCGAAATGAAGAGCGCGGCATGCTGGTGATCACCCATTATCAGCGGCTGCTCGATTACCTCAAGCCGGACGTGGTTCATGTGATGGCGGCGGGCCGCATTCAGGAAACCGGCGGGCCCGAGCTGGCGCACAAGCTCGAAAAAGAGGGCTATGACAAATACGCAGGCGAGGCGGCGTAATGACGGTTGCGCTCAAACTTACGGACATGGAAACGGCGCTGATCGATCAGCTGCCGCAGGACGCGCCCCTGCGCGCCGTCCTCTCCGAACACGGCTTGCCGCATCGCCGGGTGGAAGAATGGAAATGGACCGATCTGCGCACGGTGGTGGGCAAGCTGCCCGCCGAGCCGGGCGTCCTGACCTTCACCATCTCACGTGAGCCTGACGCCTGGGCTGAACAGGACGAGGAGCCGAGCCTTCTCATGCCGCGCCTCGCTTCTGCACTTGGCGAGGATATTCAGGTCTACACGCTGGAAGACGGCGAGCGTCTGGAACTGGGCGTGGAAGCCAGCTCCGGCGTCTCCAACCAGCAGGTTCTGGTGCTGGTGCCTGAAGGCGTGAAGGCCGAGCTCGTTGAAAGCTATGCGGTGGAACCGGACGGCTTCGCCAATCTGACGCTGGTTATCGTCGTGATGCCGGGCGCCGAGCTGGATCGTGTGATCGAGCAGCATGCGTCCCCGGATGCGGCGCTGGTCGTGACGAGCCTGATTGATCTGGCGCCGGGCGCCAAGCTCAACCAGACGACGCTCGGTTTCGGCGCAAAACTCGCCCGGCTTGAAACCCATGTCAGCCATGCCGGCGAGGGCGCCGAGCTGCAGCTTGATGGCGCCTATGTGCTCGATGAGGGCCTGCATCTCGATCAGACCTCGCTTGTGCGCCATGAGGGCCCGAACGGGGTGACCAAGGAGCTGTTCAAGGGCGCGGCGGCCAGGGGCGCAAAAGGCGTCTTCCAGGGCAAGATCCATGTGGAGCAGGCGGCGCAGAAGACCGATGCCCAGATGCAGCATCGCGGCCTTTTGCTGGATGACAAGGCCGAGATCGACGCCAAGCCCGAGCTTGAGATTTACGCCGATGATGTGGTCTGCGCTCATGGCAACGCCTTTGGCGCTCTGGATGAGGACGCCCTGTTCTACATGCGTCAGCGCGGCTTGCCCGAGAGCAAGGCGCGGGCTCTTCTGACACAGAGCTTCCTGGCGGAACCGATCGAGCGCATTCGCGATGAGGATGACCGTGAGCGCCTGCTGGCGCGTCTTATGGTCGGGCTGGAGGCGTTGTGATGACCGCAGAGCTGAAACCTGTGGCCGGGCTGGACGTAATGGCGGTGCGCCGTCAGTTTCCGATCCTGACGCGTGAAGTGAATGGCAAGCCGCTCGTCTATCTCGACAGCGCGGCCTCGGCCCAGAAGCCGGAAGCCGTGATTGAAGGGGTGGGGAATGTCTGGCGTCACTCTTACGCCAACGTGCACCGGGGTCTGCATACCCTCGCCAATGAGGCCACTGAGGCGTTCGAGGCGAGCCGGGGCAAGCTGGCGCGCTTTCTGGGCGCCGCATCGCCGGACCAGATCGTGTTCACACGCGGCGCCACCGAGGCCATCAACCTTGTGGCCGACAGCTTTGGCGCGACGCTCAAAGAGGGCGACGAGATCATCGTCAGCCAGATGGAGCATCACTCCAACATCGTCCCTTGGCATTTCCTGCGTGAACGCAAGGGCGTGGTGCTCAAATGGGCGCCGGTGACCGATGACGGCGCGCTCGACATGGCGGCGTTCGAGAGCCTGCTGACCGAGCGCACGAAGATGTCGCCATCACCCACATGTCCAACGTCATGGGCACGGTGTCTCCGATCGAAGCCATAGTGGAGAAGGCGCACGCGGTTGGCGCGGCGGTGCTGGTGGATGGCTCCCAGGGCGCGGTACACATGCCGGTCGATGTGCAGGCGCTTGGCTGTGACTTCTACGTGGTCACGGGGCACAAGCTGTATGGGCCCAACGGCGTCGGGGCGCTCTATGCGTCGGGTGACTGGTTGGATCGCTTGCGGCCCTATCAGGGCGGCGGCGAGATGATTGCGGAAGTGCGCGAGGACGGCGTGGTCTATGCCGACGTACCGCACAAGTTCGAGGCCGGAACACCCGTGATCGCCGAGGTGATCGGTCTGGGCGCCGCGCTTGACTGGCTCACGAGCCTCGACCGCATCGCACTGATGGAGCATGAGCGTCAGCTGATGGACCGGTTCGAGGCCGGTCTGGCGGACTTTGAGGGCGTAACGCTTCTTGGTCGGACCCAGGACAAGGGCGCCATCACCTCCTTCAGTCTGGAGGGCGCGCATCCGCATGATCTGGCGCAACTCATGGACAAGTATGGCGTCGCTGTGCGGGCCGGGCATCATTGCGCCCATCCTCTGATGCAGCGCTTCGGCGTGGTTGGAACGGTGCGCGCCAGCTTCGCCGCCTACAATAACGAGGCGGATGTGGACGCGGCGCTTGAAGCATTGCGAAAAGCCAAGAGCTTTCTCATCTAGAGGGCATGATGAGCATGGATACTGAACACAAGGCCGATGCACGTGACGTGCTGGATCTGGGCGCCGCCCCGTCCATGACCGAAGACAAGCCGGCTGAAGCGGGTGCGACCGTCTCGGTCCCCGAGGTTGAGGCAGACGCCAAGCAGGAGCTCGACATTCCGCAGGAAGAGATCGAGCGGATCACCCGCGATGTGATTGAAGCGCTCAAGACGGTGTTTGATCCGGAAATTCCGGTCGACATTTATGAGCTCGGCCTGATCTATCAGGTTGATCTTGAGCCGGATCATGTCCTGAAGGTCGAGATGACCCTGACGGCCCCGGGCTGTCCGGTGGCGGGCGAGATGCCCGGCTGGGTCCGGGACGCTTGTGAGACCGTCAAGGGCGTGGACCGCGCCGATGTCACGCTGACCTTTGACCCGCCCTGGTCGCCGGACCGCATGTCCGACGAAGCCAAGCTGACGCTGAACATGTTCTGAGGAGCCGATTATGGCCCGACAACGACCCAAGGCCGTCACCCTGACCGAAGCCGCCGCCACGCGCGTCAAGAAGCTCATGGCGGACCGGGATCTCGGCTATCTGCGCGTGGGCGTCAAGAATGGCGGCTGTGCGGGCATGGAATACGTCATGGACTATGTCGCCGAGCCCGATCCACTCGATGAGCGGGTCGAGGATCAGGCGTCGAGATCGTGGTGGACGCCAAGTCCTTGCTGTTCCTGCTGGGCGCCCAGATCGATTATGAGGTTACTCCGCTGCACGCCAAGTTCGTCTTCCGCAATCCCAATGAGACGGATGCCTGCGGCTGCGGCGAGAGTGTGACCCTCGTGCCTGCGCAGGTCGCGGACTAGCTTCAGCCTGCCACCAAAGCTTGCCTTTCTGCGGGACGCACGGCCTCATGCCGGTTCTGACGGAGGACTGGTGCTGTGAAACTCTTTGTGTCGCCGACCTCGCCCTATGCACGCAAATGCCGGGCGCTGATCATCGAGAAAAGCTGGAGCACAAGATCGAAGTGATCGAGTGCGACCCACGCAGCGATCCGGCGGAGCTGCTGGACGCCAATCCGCTGGGCAAGGTTCCCGCCCTGACCCGCGAAGGCGCGCCGGCCTTGATGGATTCCCCTCTGATCTGCGAGTTCATCGACAGTCTGGATGACGAGAACTGGATTCCCAAGCGGGGCGCCAGCCGCATTCTGGTGCTGCGCCAGCAGGCTCTGGCCGACGGTCTGATCGATCTGACCATTGGCCGCCGCATCGAAATGCAACGGGAGGCGGACAAGCAATGGGATTACTGGTCCGAGCGGTGGGAGCGGGGCATTCGCCGCACGCTCGACGCGCTATACGCCGACCGCGGCCAGTATGAGCGGTCTGTGGATCTAGGGGCGCTCAGCGTTGCAGTTGCGCTGTTCTATCTGGACCTGCGCTACCCTGAGCTCGACTGGCGCGGCGACTATCCTGAACTGGGCGAATTCGCCGAGCGTTGGGATCAGCGCGCCAGCTTCGAACAGACGCGCCCGCCAGCGGCCTGACCAATCCGGGAAACAAGAAAGCCCTCATCCATGGATGAGGGCTTTCTTATAGCGCTGTGAGTTGCGTCAGGCAGCAGCCGTGCCGCGGCCTCCGTTCATCTCGGCCCCATCGACCGTGACGCGGTTCCGGCCTTTCTGCTTGGACTTGTACAGATTGGCGTCGCAGCGCTCGATCAGGCATTCCACAACCTCGGACGGTCGGAATTGCGACACGCCCATCGAAACGGTGATATTGCCAAGGTCTTCATTGGTCGACTTGCGCAACAGGCGTTTGCTTTCAACCACCTGTCGGATCTTTTCAGCGATTTCGGTTGCATCCTGCAAGGAGGTGTTGGGCATGACTATGCCGAATTCCTCGCCGCCATAGCGCGCCACGACATGATGGTCCGACGCGTAGCGCGCCAGACAGGCGGAGACAAAGCGGATGATCTGGTCTCCGGTCTGATGTCCCCAGGTGTCGTTGAAGCGCTTGAAGTGGTCGATATCGCAGAGCACGAGCGAGAAGGGCGCGCCGGTCAGATCCGCCTCTCGGCGTGACTTGCGCATGGATTCGTCAAAGCGTTTGCGATTGGCGACTCCGGTCAGGGCGTCGGTCATCGCTTCTTCGCGCACCTTTTCAAGATTGCTGCGAAGCTGGTTCACTTCCTGGCTGGTTTCCTGCAGGCGGCGTTCCAGATCACGCGAACGGCGCTGCATCCGCGCCGTGGCGGCGACGAGGCCTTCCACCATCTGCTTGATTGCGCTGGCGTCCGTCACCTTGTCGAGACGGCCTGAAGCGCCGGCCAGCTCCGCGCCATAGGCGGCGGTGTCACGCTCGGCGGCCTGAAGGGTCTGCACCACAGAGCCCAGTTCGCGACTCATCGCGCCGCCGGCGTCCAGGACGGCGCTCTGGATCCGCTTGAAACTGAAATGGGTGTCGTAAAGGTCTTCCAGAAGCTCGGGAGACATCGGTTCATCCCGATCCAGATGTCCCTGAATGACCGAACACAACTCCGGTATCGTATCAGACACATATGCGGTGAAAATCGCATAGTTGTGAGGCGTGGGCACAAGCCCGAGACTTGCCATCAAATCAAGCGCTTTGCGCCCGATCTCGATACCCTCAGCTGCGTGTAGACGACCGTTCAAAACGAACCCCTGACCTTGGACCGCTATTCTGCGGTTCTTGGCGGGAACTATCGCATCTGAATCAAAAGATCGGGTAAACGCGACGTCGATTTTGCCTAGGGAAGCGCGGGACGGAGCAAAAATTCCGGCACATGATCGCCAAAGCCGACCGGGCTGAAGATCGCGCTCATGGCGGTCCCGACGATCCTGACGCGAGGAGCGTTCATTGCGGGACGACCGTTCCTTGCGTTCGGGTTTGTCCTGGGCCGGGGCCGGAGCCGGGGCGCGCTCGGAGACTGCTTCGGCTTTTGCGGCTTCAGCGGCGGGCGCCTCGGCTTCAGGTTTGGCGCGGGAGCGCGAACGGCGACGGGATTTGGGTTTCTCGTCGACGGCTTCCGCCTTGGGCGCTTCTGCAACCGGTGCCTCGGGAGCTTCGCCGGACAGCTTCAGCTCCGCCGGTTCCTTGCCGATCAGCTTGACGACCTTGGCGAGCGCCTTGTTGTCCTCTGAGGACACGAGCGTGACGGCTTCACCCTTCTGTCCCGCGCGGCCGGTCCGGCCGATGCGGTGCACATAGTCGTCAGCATTGCGCGGAATATCGACATTGAACACATGGCTCACCGCCGGAATATCGAGACCGCGGGCGGCCACGTCAGATGCGACCAGAAGACGCAGTTCTCCGGATTTGAATTCGGCCAGGGTTTTCGTGCGCTGGCTCTGGTCAAGATCGCCATGGATCGGAGCGGCGGAAAAGCCGTGGCGTTGCAGCGAGCGTGCGACAATATCCACGTCGCGCTTGCGATTGCAGAAGATGATGCCGTTCTTCACGCCGTCCCGGTTGATCGCGGCGCGCAGGGCTTCGCGCTTGGTGCGAGCTTGATTGTCGGACACGCGCAGGATGAACTGGGTGATCGTATCAGCCGTCTGAGCCGGGCGCGTCACTTCAACCCGCTCAGGATCACGCAGGAAGGTGTCCACCAGATGCTTGATCTCTCCCGGCATGGTGGCGGAGAAGAACAGGGTCTGACGGCGCGGCGGCAGCAATTTCAGGATCCGCTCGATATCGGGGATGAAGCCCATGTCGAGCATGCGGTCGGCTTCGTCGATCACGAGGATCTCGACGCCGGTCAGCAGGAGGCCGCCGCGTTCAAAGTGGTCCAGAAGCCGGCCTGGCGTCGCGATGAGGATGTCCGCGCCCTGATCCAGAATCTTCTTCTGCGGTTCAAACGACACGCCGCCAATCAGCAGCGCCATGTTGAGCTTGTGGTTCTTGGCGTAGAGCTTGACGTTGTCCGCCACTTGCGCCGCCAGTTCCCGGGTCGGCGCCAGCACCAGAGAGCGCGGCATGCGGGCGCGGGCGCGACCGCGCGAGAGGCGCTCGATCATGGGCAGGGTGAAGGATGCGGTCTTGCCGGTGCCGGTCTGGGCGATGCCCAGAACATCCCGCCCGGTGAGCGCAACCGGAATGGCGCCCTCCTGGATCGGAGTGGGTTTTTCGTAGCCGGCGTCATCAATAGCTGACAGGAGTGCGGGGCTCAGCCCGAGGTCTTCAAACGTCATGCGCCTCTGAAGTCGCTTATTCGGTCAGGAGCGGGGTCGATCCTGGCTAACCGGCGCCAGCTCATCCGGCGCATTTGCGTGGCGCGAACATAAAAGGCCGGCGCGCGCTGTCAACGCGGCCGGCCCTTTTCTGTGACTTAAACGCCAGTGTGTGACGTTTAAGGGACGCGATCAGTGCTCGTAGGCGTACTGATGCTCGTCCACGATCTCCGCATAGCGGTCCCGCAGACGGGTCTGACGGGTTTCGAGGCTCTGGATCTCGCCATTGATGATGACGCTGGTGGGCGCGCTCATCACTTCCAGCGGGTCACCGTCCCAGACCACCACATCAGCCGCATAGCCGGACGCCAGGGCGCCAAAGCGGTCGCCGACGCATAGATCTCGGCCGGCGTCAGCGTGATCGCCCGGAAGGCGTCCGCCCAGTCGGCCCCGTGCGCGACGGCGATGCCGGCATGCTGGGCCAGAAGCCGCGGGTTGAAGTAGAGGTCGGAGCCCAGCGTGGTGTATGCGAGCTGGACGCCCGCCTCGTGCAGGATCGACGCGCCTTCATTGGTGGAGGCGAGGGTGTCAAAGCTGTCGGGCAGGTTCCGCATGGGATCATAGATCACCGGAATGCTGGCGTCCGCGAGTTCATCCGCCACGAGATGCGCTTCAGCCCCGCCGGCGATGATCACTCGGATCGCGGGATACTGATCGGCGAAGGCGATAGCGCGACGGATATCCGCCGCCCGGTCCATCAGCATGATCAGCGGGATTTCGCCTCGCACCGCACTGACAAGCGCTGCGGCGTCATACCGGTCTATCGCGTCGCCTTCATGATGGGACATGAAGCGCCCCGGATAGAAGCGGGCGTCCTCGATGGCGGCGCGCAGGAAGGCCCAGGCCGCCGTCCGTGATCCGCCCGCTGTGCGTCCGCCGGACTGGGACATGTCCACCAGCATGAACTGGCGTGTTGCAAACAGGCTGTCTTCCGACCCCGTCGCATCCGCCAGCGCGCCGCGTCCGGCCAGAATGGCCGAGCCGGTCGTGGGATGAACGGCAAACCGGGTGACGCCTTCAAGGCGCGCCGAGTCGATATGGGTGCCGGACGGGTTGAAACCGTCCGCCACATCGATCGCAGCGGTGAAGCTGCTGTCATCGGCGGCGTCGTCATGGGTGGAAGGCTCGGCGCCCACCTCGATCAGACCGAGCTGGGTCTGGGGATGGAACAGGCCCGGCGTAATCCAGCCGCCTTGGGCGTCGATGACTTCGATCGAGTCATCCTGCACCTCACCGGAATCGCCCACAGAGACGATGACGCCGTCGCGGATCACCACGGCGCCGTTCTCAATCACGCCGGCGCTGGTGTTGGTGATCACGCGGCCATTGTTGATGAGCAACGTCTGGGCGCTGGCGGGGGCGATGACGGCCGCTGCCAGCAGAAGCGATGTCAGGAGCTTTTTCATCAGTAGTCTCCTTCACCGGGTTGGCCGAGCATGAAGTCGCGCACGGTGCGACGCTCGGGATCGGCGCGGTCGAACATCAGCGCGCCGTCGATATAGACGTTGTCCGCCAGCGCATAACTGGAGAACGGGTGACCGGACCACAGGACGAGGTCGGCGCGTTTGCCTTCCTCGATGGAGCCCGTTTGGTCGAAGATTCCCAGAGCGCGGGCCGGGTTCGATGTGAACCAGCTCACGGCCTCGGCATCGGAGATATCGATGCCCATCCGGCGCCCATCCGACAGGGCTTTGGCGACTTCGTGATTGAGGCGCTGGATGCCGAGATCGGAGTCCGAATGGATCATGGCGCAGGCCCCGCCCGCATGGGTGAGCGGCAGGTTCTCGCGGATGGAGTCATAGGCCTCCATCTTGAAGCCGCCCCAGTCCGCCCAGACGGCGGCGCACGTGTTGTGCTCGGCCAGGAGGTCAGGGATCTTGTAGGCCTCCACAGCGTGATGGAAGGTGGTGACCTGGTAGTCGAACTCCTCGGCGAGATCGAGGATAATCGCCATTTCATCGGCGCGATAGCAGTGCATCTGGACCAGGATTTCCCCTTCGAGCACGCCCATCAGCGTGTCGAGCTCGAAATTGCGGGTCGGCGGATCGACATCCTCGCCCGCCTCGGCGGCCTCCCAGTATTCGTGCCAGCTCTGACGGTAATCGCTCGCCTGCTGCCAGGCTTGCCGGTAACCGGCGAGATTGCCCATGCGGGTGGCGGGACCGCCGCGGTTGCCGTAAACGCGCTTGGGGTTTTCGCCACAGGCCATCTTCAGCGTATAGGGCGCGTCCGGAAACTTCATGCCCTGCATGGTCCGCGAGGGCACATTGCGCAGCGTGACGCCGCGTCCGCCAAACAGGTTCGCGGACCCGGGCAGGATATGCAGCGTGGTCACGCCGGAGGCCAGCGCGGTATCAAAGCCGGGATCCTGGGGCCAGACGCTATGCTCGGCCCAGACTTCGGCGGTGACGGGCGCCACAGCTTCATTGCCATCAGAGTGCGCGTTCACGCTGGGGGAGGGATACACCCCGAGGTGTGAGTGAATGTCCACGACGCCGGGCGTGATGAACCGGCCCCGAGCGTCGATAACGCTGGCGCCCTCTGGCGCGGACAGGCCTGAACCGATCGCTGCGATGCGCCCGTTCTCGATCAGGATATCCGTGTTCTCGAGCTGACCGCCCACGCCGTCGAAGACCGTGGCGCCCGTCAGGAGCGTCACGCCGGACGGGACCGGTTCATAGGTGCTCGGAAACGGATTGGGATCATAGCGGACGACATCGACATCGCCGTTCTGATCCGATCCGGAGCTGGTGTCGTTTGAGCACGCGGCGAGGCCGACAACGGACAAGGCCGCTATCGACGCGCCGAGCGCCTTCAGTGTTCTGTGCACGGAACTCTCCCCTTATTATCGCGCCGGTCGCGAGGCGCGGATCGCGAAGCCGCAGACTGGCTTAATTTGAAGGGGTGAGGGAAGGTGTTACTTGATAACCCCGAAAGGCGGTTCGACCGGCTCCCCTCAATGGCGCCATTTCCGCCTCGTCTTCGCCCCTTTGCAGTGAGACACCCCACAGACTTCATCACAGGGGACGACCTATGAATCTGCATCTATTGGCCTGTGCGCGCTGTTTCTCGGCCTGACCGCAAGCGCGTCAGGTTG
>LZQR01000030.1_pt1 | contig 41064 bp, 41 predicted proteins | sample 768601 | NCBI WGS metagenome assembly LZQR01 (sample SAMN05207299, study PRJNA324521) | oil field metagenome | isolation source: sample BH-FW-24 from oil reservoir | place: India: Bombay High | collected 2015-12-04
CCCCACTCCCTTAACATCCTCATCAATGATGTAAGTAAGATGAATAACCCACCAGCATAACCATGAAACAATAAGGCGATTTTTCAGATGGTTAACAACGATCGATGCTCAGACGATAATTAGCCCCACTCCCTTAACATCCTCATCAATGATGTAAGTAAGATGAATAACCCACCAGCATAACCATGAAACAATAAGGCGATTTTTCAGATGGTTAACAACTCTATCCAGTGGTTTCCGGGCCACATGCATAAAGCCCAAAAGAGATTGCTGAAGCGATCCCTCAAATAGATGTCATTATTGAAGTGCTTGATGCTCGTATCCCTTTTAGCAGTGAAAACCCTATGATCGCGGAGCTCAAGGGCCATAAGCCAGTAGTAAAAGTGCTTAACAAACGCGATCTTGCGGATCCTGAGTTGACTCAAGTTTGGATTGACCACTTCGAGAAAGAGCACAACGTAAAAGCGATTGCCATTACTACTTCTCAACAGTCAGAAGTCCAAAAAATTATGGAGTTAGTACGTAAGCTTGCTCCGCATCGCGAAGAAATTGGCAAGAACATTCGTACCATGATCATGGGTATTCCAAACGTTGGTAAATCCACCATTATCAATGCCTTAGCGGGCCGAACTATCGCAGTGACAGGTAACCAACCAGCGGTTACACGTCGCCAGCAACGCATTAACCTTCAAAATGGCATTGTACTTTCAGATACTCCTGGGATTCTTTGGCCAAAAGTAGAAAACCCGCACAGTGGCTCCGTCTTGCTGCAACTGGCGCAGTAAAAGACACGGCAATGGAATACGACGAAGTGGCATTTACACAGTCGAATACCTAGCCGCTCACTACCCGGAGAAGTTGAAAGAGCGCTACCAAATCGATGAGCTTCCAGAATCGGATATTGAGATCATGGAAGAGATTGGTCGTCGTCGTGGTGCACTTCGTGCTGGCGGTCGTGTAGACCTTCACAAAGTATCAGAGATCCTTCTTCATGAACTTCGCCAAGGCACCTTGGGCCAGATTACTCTAGAGCTTCCTGAGATGATTACTCAAGAGCTAATTGAGGTAGAAATCGAAACCGCTCGTAAAGAAGAAGAGAAAGCGAAACGCAAAGAAGAACGTCGTAAACGCTACCTTCGCAACAAACGATAATAGCGCTCCTATCTCACTTCTCAAGGCACGTGTTACACGTGCTTTTTTGTGCTTAAATTTTTCATTTCAGTGCAAAAGCGCGGCGCTTTTCTCATTACTTATGGAATGAAGACCACTAAACGTAGATCACCACTCAATACCTTCCAATTTGCATTTCATCTAAGTTTCGTAGGAAAAACCAAACAAATTCATAAATATTTATTATGTGATTTGACGATTATTTTTAAGCACGATCTTAGTTAGACCCCCGAACAGTAAGGAGTTACAAAGCTCACCCAACCCTTAAATGCGGAGTTTGCAGGCGAATGCAAACTTATGCAACTTGACTAATGACACCGAGCTCATATTGGTCAAACTATATAGCTGTCAGCGCTGGCGTTTTCCTGTGTTACGAAGAGAACTTATTATGAGTGATAAACCGAAAACAAAACCACTTCCTTCCTTTGTTGAGGAACGCCTAGACTTTTATATTCAAGATCTGATTGAGCAGAACGAAAACCAAAAGCACTTGGTATTAGGGAAGCGACCACAACAAGGAGCGGTGGTCATGCAAAGTAACGACTACTTGTCGTTGTCCCACAATCTACAAATTCAACAGGCACATCGTGACGCTATCTACGAGCACGATGATAACGTTGTCATGTCTGCGATTTTCTTACAAGATGACGACTCAAAACCTGCATTTGAAACGCAGCTCGCGGAGTATGTCGGTATGGGCAGTTGCCTATTATCCCAGTCCGGATGGGCAGCCAATATTGGCTTGTTACAAACGATTTGTCCGCCAGAAACACCGGTCTATATCGATTTCTTTGCACACATGTCTTTGTGGGAAGGGATTCGAGCGGCAGGAGCGCAAGCGCATCCATTCATGCATAACAACATGAACCATTTGCGCAAGCAGATACAGCGTAACGGCTCTGGCGTTATCGTTGTGGATTCGGTCTATAGCACGATAGGTACGATCGCCCCACTCCGCGACATCTACGAAATGGCGCGTGAGTTTGATTGTGCTTTGGTGGTCGATGAGTCCCACTCATTAGGCACGCATGGGCCAAATGGTTCTGGCTTGGTGAAAGCATTGGAACTCACTGAGCAAGTGGATTTCATTACGGTGAGTTTGGCAAAAACATTTGCTTATCGCGCCGGGGCGATTCTTGGTCCAGAAAAGTTGGCTAGAACGCTACCCTTTGTCGCATTCCCAGCCATCTTTAGTTCGACGGTCCTTCCACAAGAGATCGTTCGACTTGAAAAGACTCTCGAAGTCATCAGAAGCGCAGATGATAAGCGAACTATGCTGTTCAACCGCGCTAAAGAGCTCAGAACAGGCCTAAAGCAGATTGGCTTTCATATCCGCAGCGAATCGCAAATTGTGGCGTTAGAATGCGGTAGTGAGCGAAATACGGAACGAGTACGTGACTTCTTAGAAGAACGAAACGTATTTGGCGCTGTATTCTGTCGTCCTGCAACGGGCAAGAATAAGAACATTATTCGATTTTCGATCAATGCTGATATGACATCTCGTGACATTGACCATGTCTTGACGGCTTGCCAGGAAGCGTATAACCACCCAGAACTAGAATTCGCCTAACGAATCGAAAGCGGCACATTTGAATGGAAGCTTGTGAATGCCGGAATACAAAGAGCTCAGCATAGTGCTGAGCTCTATTCGTTTTCGTCACCCTATTGAGCAAGAACTAAATCCAGTTCGCAATCTTGTCGAACAACCTGTTCTTATCCGCAGGTTTAACGATGAAATCCGACATGCCAGATGAACCAATCTTGTCCAGTGTTATCGGTGAGCTATCACCAGTATGCGCAATAATAGGTACCGAAGCGTAGGCCTTATTTGAACCTCTGATTTGACGAGATGCTTCTACACCATCCATCACCGGCATTTCGATGTCCATTAGGATTAAGTCAACATTGTTCTCATTCAATGCGTTGATTGCCTGCAGCCCATCCTCAGTTTGGATCACTTCAAAACCCTGCTTCTCAAGCAGCATGGCCGTAAACTTGCGTAAAGACTCATTATCGTCAACCACCATAATGGTTCGCTTGTTTGTTGAATCGAGCGGCTTCGCTGGCATCGATGGAACAACATAATTAGCGTCATACAGTAAACGGTCGATGGTCGCTCGAGTATTCAGAAGCCAGGCTTGTGTCTCTACCCAAATAGGTTCAAAAGAAACGCTTCTCGCTCTTTGAATTGGATGGTGCTCAAACATGTAAACAATGCGAGCTTCAGTGAACGACAGTAACGACTCAACCTTATCTATATGGCTGCCACGGGCGTCTAAACTCTCCATGTCGATCAGGATCAAATCAAACTCGAACTCGTATTCTTTATTTTTAAGAACCGCAGGAACATCGAGAACCGTGAGTTCGAATCTCATAAAACGAGCAATGTCCGTCACTTTCGAAACTAAGATGTTTTGCTCACTCACAAACAAAATCGTTTTTAGCTTGGTTAGCTCACTCTTAATCTCTTTGACTGCGCTTGAGCCAATCGTAGGGAAAGTCATCGTGAACTGAGACCACTCGCCGACTTCTGATTGGCAACGAATATCACCGCCAAATGAACGCATCACTTTCTTACAGAAAGGCAGTCCAAGGCCGTAGTTTCCTGACTTACCCGTAGTGTAGAAGTCTTGGAAAATACTTTGAAGAACTTCTGGCGCAATGCCCGAACCGTTATCAGTCACCACAATTTGGTTGGCAAATTCATCACTGTACATGGTGACGTGTATGTGGAAGTCTTCTGAACTACGGTGGTGGAAGGCGTTCTTGAACAAGTTGTACATCACATACTTAAGCAATGTATCGCTGCCCAAGAAATCGAACTCACTTCTTACATCCAAGGAGATAGCAAAACGGTCTGTCGATCGTTTGTAACTGAAACTTTCAATCGCACTCTCAACGACAGATTGTGCAGAGTGTTTTTTAAATGTCGAGCGAGAAACACGGTTCTCATCAATTGAAGTAAGAAGCAAATCAATGGTTTCGTTTCCGGAATGAATGATCTTCATTGCGTCACTGCTGACTTCTCGTAACAGTGTCACATCTTCATCACTTAACGTGTACTGCTCTTTCTTGCCCTCTTTCGGATTTGGCAACACGGATTGAATGACATCGATAGAAGTTAATAAACCGCTGAGTGGGTTTCGCATTTCATGGGCGATACCCGCCCCAAAAGACTTTGCGATTGAGACTTTTGCTTCATGTTCTACCTGGTTTCGGAAGTAGAACAAGTTACCAAAGAGATAAATAAACAAGAAGATCGGTACGTGCGTCCAATCCATGGTGAGTTCGAGGTGAAACCCCTGTGCTACCCAAGCAAAAAACGTCGCCAGACCAATTCCCACAAATGTCTGAACAAACATCACCGATGTGATATGCACGAGCAGTATGTGCAAAAAATCGCCGACATAAACGACATCACCCAAACATTCGACCAATTGTTCATCAGCAACATGTAAAAGAAGAAGCAAGGTAAGCAGAGCGTTGTGACCACTTGATAATAGGCGGGTAAAAACCCACGCCACTCAAATGGCGTACGATTACGATAAATGATGCCGAAGAATAAGACTGAGCAAAGAATACGAAGCGAAAGGTTTTCGTATGGCTGCGGGAACATGAACTCCCAAACGATGTAGTAAATAGGAAAGCCTATGAAGCCCATCCATCCTACGAGGCTAAGGTTGGGTTCTGCGTACTGATATACTTTACGAATCGCGTCCATATTTACTTTATCTACTGAGCCTAGCACTTACTAATTTTATGTTTAGCATTGTTTTCTTTGTATTTGTCTTTCAATTATATATTAGTTATCGCACATAAGCAGTGAGACATTAATCAAATATTTCGCGACGCTCCTCTTTAAATTCAGCGCTTTATATTCACAAAAAGAATCACTAGGTAACTTTGATTGTTAATTAATCAGAAACTGAGAAGTGGCGCAACGTCATGTACATGAATGCCATGCAACATACAAACACCAGCACAGTGCTCACTTCCCTATTCAACTTATCAAACAAGGACACCTATGCAACCAGTAGAAATTAAAAATGTCGTATTCGATGTAGGTAATGTACTCGTAAGGTGGTCACCAATCGAAATCGTGAGACTGACCTTTGGAAATGATGTCGATGCCGAGGCGTTAGCGAAAGATCTTTTCATGAGTGCGATTTGGTTGGATTTAAACAAAGGGCTGATTACAGAAACACAAGCCAAACAGCGGTATCAACTCGAAAAACAGTTGTCTGAGAGCGAAGCAGAGCGTTTCTTTTACTACGTGAAGCATACCCAACTTCTGATTTATGGCAGTGTGGACCTTCTAAAGCGCATAAAATCAGCAGGATATCGTGTGTTCGCTCTGACTGACAATGTAGTAGAGATCGTTGAGTATCTAAAAGCTACGTATGACTTTTGGCCGTTATTTGAGGGCACAACAGTATCTGCAGAACTTGGCTTGTTGAAGCCTCAACCAGAGATTTATCAGAGCCTATTAGAAACCCATCAACTTTTAGCGAAAGAAACCGTGTTCCTCGACGATATGCCCTATAACGTTGAAGGCGCACGCGAGGTAGGCATTGAGGCGATTCAATTTAAGCACGCAGAACAATGTGAGTGTGAACTAAAAGCCATGGGGTTGAGCTTTTAGGATTGGTTCTAACGACAAAGAGCAGCACTTGGCTGCTCTTTTAGGCTCTACAGGGTGTAAATCAACGACAAGGGCTATGAGTAAACCACGTTCTCTTCGATGCCATTAACGAGTGATTGCGCACTTGGCCAACGAAACACTTTCTCTAGCACTTCATTACCACCTGGCGTTTTCCAGTTTCGCTCTTGGCATTCTTGTCCACCAATGTGTTGATAAAACTCAACCGCAGGTTCGTTTTGGGAGACCACCTCAAGGTATAACCCACTGTCCTTAAAGTATTGCTGGTGCCATTCTGCTACAGCAAGAAGTAACTGTTTACCAATGCCTCTTCCGCGGTAGCTATCATCAACGTGTAATGCCTCAATAAAGCTACCACGCTCAAAGTCATGATTACCAAACACGCAAATGAAACCAAGAAGAAGTCCCCCCTCTTCTGCTAAAACAATGTGTTGGTTGAATGGCGGGTTGGTTAAGCGCGTTTGCCATATCAACAGCTTGTCGTCGATGGCTTCACTATCCAAGTACGCATCACTTAACACTCCGCGGTAATGACGCTTCCAGCTGTCCGCATGTAACTGCGCGATGCGTTCATAATCCTTATATTCCGCTAATCGTAATTCCATTACGTATTCCTATGTTCTTTTATTGCTTCTCTAACGAGCTTTGGCATTTTCCACCTCATTAACTACATATTATTGGCAGATTTTACAAATCTATCGCCACAGCTCATTGATTAATACTACTCATTATTCGTTTAAAAGCAAAATATCCCACCGACAACCGCTGTTTATTGCGAGCTTGCCCTTAACAATAGAACTGTCACAACTCGAAACAAAGTCATCTAACTTTAGTTTGACTTACACGTGTACGCTGATATTCTGGCGTACAGTTGTTAGCTCAAAGTTAGGGACACACCGTGACGCATAATAAACCGCCTCTTATCTGGCTGAATATATTGATATTTTCTGCCAGCTTTATACTGACCTTCGTTGTATTGCCTTGTATGCATACCATTACGGATTAGGTTGGGAACATTTGATCTGGGGCATTCTCGCCTTTAGCTTTACCAATCTCTCCATTACCGCGGGTTATCACCGCCTATGGAGCCACAAACCTACGAAGCTCACCCAGTTTTACGATTCATCTTTGCCATCGGTGGTGCCTTCTCTCTTCAAAACAGTGCGATGCATTGGTCCTCTGATCATCGAGTTCATCACAAACATGTCGACGATAACGACAAAGACCCGTATTCAGCGAAACGCGGTTTTTGGTACTCGCATATTGGTTGGATGCTTCGTGATTACAACCAATCAAGAGAGAACGAGTACACGAACTGTCGCGATTTGAAGCGAGACAAAATCGTTGCATGGCAGCACAAGTATTACGTTCCTTTAGCTATTGTGACTAATATCGGCTTTCCCCTTTACTGGGTCTTATCTATGGTGATATCTGGGGAATGTTCCTGATCGTTGGTGCTGCTCGCCTGTTTTTGAGCCATCACACGACTTTCTTTATCAATTCATTGGCACATGTTTGGGGTAAACAAACCTTCACCGATAAAAACACGGCTCGTGACAATGGCATTTTGGCATTCTTTACCTTTGGTGAGGGCTACCACAACTTCCATCACATCTTTGAGAACGATTACCGTAATGGCGTTTACTGGTGGCACTACGATCCAACCAAATGGCTGATCAAGTCCTGTTCTTGGTTGGGCTTAACAACGAAGCTTCGTACGACGTCAACGTTTCGCATAGAAAAAGCACGCGCGACGCAGTTATTGAAGAAAGCCAAAGAAAAACTAGAGAGTAAGCCAAACAGCCAGTCGATTCGTGATCAGCTTCAGAAGGAGTTCGACGCATTAGTGCATCATATGCAGGAATACTACGAAGTACGCAAAGAAGTGCTCGGAGAGAAAACAGCGACAGTAGTGAAAAATACGAGCGCTCGGTATCAAAGTTGAAGTACCAACAAATTAAAGAAGAATTTGAGCGTCAACAACGCAGTTGGAACCTTTTAGTACGTCGCTACGCCTAATCTGCGCTTCAATATAACGACGTTGAAATAACGACCTCAAAACAAAAGCTCCGATCATTCGGAGCTTTTTTGTACAATCAAGCCCCTTTAACGTGATCTAGCTCGAAGTATCACTTTTCCCACTTTTTAATCATTTCGTACGATTTTTATTCGATAAATTGTTCATATTTTCGTTTCATTAAAATCCGTAAAACCAGTACATAACACCTAAAAAACGTAATTTAAACAATATAATCCAAGGCAATTATTTATTAATCTATTATTTGTTTTAGATCATGCTAGCTCTAATTTAGTCTCGTGCCACAGGAAAGAATTCTGTAAATTCCCCAGACATAAACTGAAACAGTTTCTTTCTTTTTTCATAATATCTGGAGACAACCCTATGTTAGAGCTCTTAATTGGCTTGGTAGTGACCATTGCTGTGGGTTATTTCATTGTCAAAGGCTACAAAGCTGCTGGCGTGTTATTAACCGCAGGTATTAGTTTGCTTCTTATGACTGGCATTCTTGGCCATGACGTTCTGCCATCAAAAGTAACCTCAACGGGTAATATGGTGACGGACGCACTAGAGTACGTAAAATACATGCTTCAATACCGTGGCGGCGGCCTTGGTATGCAAATCATGCTACTTTGTGGCTTCGCGTCTTACATGACACACATCGGCGCAAACAATGTAGTAGTAAAACAGTTCTCTAAACCGCTTTCTGTCATCAAGTCTCCATACGTCCTTTTGGTAGCGGCTTACATCGTGGCATGTTTGATGTCTCTTGCTGTGAGTTCAGCAACAGGTCTAGGCGTGCTATTGATGGCTACCCTATTCCCTATGATGACGGCAATGGGTATTTCTCGTCCAGCGGCAGTAGCAGTGTGTGCTTCACCAGCGGCAATCATTCTTTCGCCAACATCAGGTGACGTGGTTATCGCGGCAGAAAAATCAGGCCTAGCACTTGACGTGTTCGCGGTTCAAACCGTACTGCCTGTTTCTATCTGTGCAATCATCGTAATGGCTGCAGCGGCTTTCTTCTGGAATAAATACCTAGATAAGAAAGACAACACGCCAATGGAAAAGATCGACGTATCTGAGATCAAAGCAGATGCGCCAGCGTTCTATGCTGTTCTTCCTTTCCTACCAATCATCGGCGTATTCCTATTCAACGGTCGCACGATTCCTGGCCTGACTCTAGACATCTACACCATCGTTGTAGGTTCTATCTTCTTGGGTGCAGTAATTCACTATGTGGTGAACAAATTTGACGGTAAGAAGTCGCTTGAAGATCTTGATTCTTGTTATGCGGGCATGGCAGATGCGTTTAAAGGCGTAGTAATGCTGTTGGTTGCGGCGGGTGTTTTCGCACAAGGTTTAATGTCAATTGGTGCTATCGATAACCTACTTCATCTTGCAGACAATGCAGGTGCTGGCGGTGTTGCACTAATGCTTATCCTAACTGGCCTAACTGTTGCCGCTGCGATTGCGACAGGTTCTGGTAACGCTCCATTCTATGCGTTCGTAGAGCTTGCACCTTCACTGGCTGCGAAGATGGGTTTAAACCCTGCGTTCCTAATCATCCCAATGCTACAAGCTTCTAACCTAGGCCGTACTATCTCGCCAGTATCTGGTGTAATCGTTGCGACTTCTGGTATGGCAAACATCAGCCCATTCGAAGTAGTGAAGCGTACATCAGTGCCCGTTCTCGCAGGTCTGATTACTGTGATCATCGGTACTATGGTGCTTGTACCAATGACGGCATAAACTGAAGTTACATCGCGCAAATCAACAAAAGCTCGGCTTCTATGTCGAGCTTTTTTATCCCATTCAATACACCTTATCGTCATCTATCCCCTCTCTTAATACTCCGCATTGAATACACAATGTGTCTCTTGGAAGTTCCAGAACCGCCGCTTACCGTGACGCTTTAACGGCACAAAGTAAAACGCCAGCGATGATCGCTGGCGTTTTTGTATTCGGCTATAAGTGACGCTGATTAAGCAGCTTTAAAGCGCTCTGGAATCTTAGTGATGCTTTGACGATAGCTGAACCACAAGTAGGTTACCGCTAATGAGAAGAACAAGTAAGACAAAGCAAACACGATTGGAGATGTAATCAGCTCGGCTGACATACCCCACATTACGCCAATTACCGTAATCGTCAATTTAGATAACATGCCACAGATCAGTAAGAACAAAGCAAGCTGTGGGAAACGCGAACTACGGAATGCGAAGAAGTAGCAGCTACCTACTGCAAGCGATGCAATAGAAAGACCTAGCATGAATGAATGGATGTGATCTGCTGATGCGACACCTGCAGAAACAGAAGCCATAAGTAATAGGAACAATTTCATAAGTCACCTCACTACGAGTAGAGAAAAGCATCCTTCATTAATGAAAACTCATTTTCGCCCTATTTTGCTTATCTATTTAGCAATTACAAGCACATTTTTTGCTCACTTTATGTCCGTCCTCCTCTTCTAAATCATGTTGTTACAGGTGGTTAACATCATCTAATTTATAAACCCTTTAGATCCTGCACTTACAGAAAATAGTCTCTATTTTGGCCACTTTTGTTACAGAACATTAACACTAAAATATTTTAAAACTTTTTGCTTAAACTGTGAGCCAAACACTTAACTTCACGCTATCCATCTCGTTTCACTTGGGACCTCACTACCAGACCAACGATTCTTTACGTTAGATCAACATTTCCTTCATATATAAAACCATCCCATTACAAAAATTTTTAATGTTTCAAATTATTTTTAGTCAATAGGGGTAAAAAGAGATTCCAATCACACATTTATTGGTTATAATCCGCGCTCATTACGTTATACGTTGAAAAACGCAAACTTATTTTGAGTAAACCCTATCTTTAAACCGACCCCTCTTTGCTATCCGCCAAGAGGTATTACTGAGAACAAAAATGAGCAAGATTGATAAAGCTATGCGCATCCTGCTAGCAGGATTCTGTATCAACCTTTGTCTTGGCATCCTGTATGCTTGGAGTGTATTCAACAAAGCACTAGTGACTGAGTCAGGCTGGAGCGCAGCAGAAGCATCTGCACCTTACGCGACTGCAACGATTACTTTCTCTATCTGTCTTCTTGTTGCAGGTATTCTTCAAGACCGTATGGGTCCACGTTTGATCCTTATCCTAGGTACTGTTCTAACAGGTCTAGGCATGATCGCGTCTGGTTTTGTTAACTCACCACTAATGCTGAACATCACTTTCGGTGTGATCACTGGTGCAGGTATCGGTTTTGGTTACGCGTGTCTTTCTCCTTCAGCAATGAAGTGGTTCCACTCATCTAAGAAAGGTATGGTTAACGGGATCATCGCAGCAGGTTTCGGTCTAGCAGCTATCTACCTAGCTCCGGTGACTTCTGCGCTGATCGACAGCATGGGCATCCAAACGAGCTTCCTAGTTCTTGGTGTTGGTATCCTTGCTATCGCTGTTCCTCTAGCAGCAACAATCAACAACCCACCAGCGGATTACACGCCAGCTGAACCTAAAGTAAAAGAAGGTCAAGCACCTAAGGTTGTGAAGAAGTCTGACGACCTAACTTGGAAAGCAATGCTTAAAACGCCACAGTTCTACTCTCTATGGATCATGTACGCGTTCGCAGCTTCTGTTGGTCTTATGATCATCGGTAACATCACAACTATCGCAAGCGTTCAAGCGAACCTACCAAACGCGGTTTACCTAGCGTCTATCCTTGCGGTATTTAACTCAGGCGGTCGTGTAGCAACTGGTATGCTTGCAGACAAGATCGGTGGCGTACGTACTCTTCTTCTAGCGTTCGTTCTACAGGGCATCAACATGGTTCTGTTCGCAACATTCAAAACTGAGTTCACGCTAATCATCGGTACAGCAATCGCAGCAGTAGGTTACGGTACGCTTCTAGCAGTATTCCCTACTCTAACGGCTGAATTCTACGGTCTGAAGAACTACGGTACTAACTACGGCGTGCTTTACACAGCATGGGGTATCGGTGGTGCAATCGGTGCTGCTGTTGTTGGTTTCTCAATGACTAACGGTGACGGTTACACGCTTGCTTACACTATCTCAGCGGCAATGATGGCGGTATGTATCGTACTAGCGTTCATCACTAAGCCACTGACTGAAGCGAAAGTAGCGCAACTGAAAAACGCTTAATCGCCAGTTCAGGTCTATTTATCTTATAGATCTGCAGAAATTGATTCGAAAAAGGCTTAACCTATGGGTTAAGCCTTTTTTATTGTTAGTTGGTTATGGAAAACACCGTCTCACTCGCGCCAGATTACTATCTCGATAACTTCTTTAAGCTCACACAGCACGCTACCGAGTGGTACAGCGACTTACTTACCAAAGATGAACACCAATGGCTGTCCGCGTTTGGTAGCTTAAACAAACCCGCACAATGCCTTCTCGTACGTCTTACGCGTAAGGTGTTGGTTTCGCAGCGACAAACTCAGCTATCAAGAAATCGAGAACATCCAGGCGGCTTTGGATGAATTGGCAGCTCATGATTTTGTCTCGCTCTCCCCAGACCTAACAACGCAAGAATTAGCAGCGAATCTACTGACCAAGCCAGAAATCGTCACGCTCTATCCTGAGCATCCTAAATCCCTCAAGAAAGAGGCGTTAGTGGCATGCTTGAGTGAAGAGCGTTTCGAGCTATTTGAGGCTCTGGATTTCACGGTGATTAAGCTTAACTCCGCACACATGATTGATGTTTTGCTGACGCTGTTTTTGCGAATACCCATCAAGACCTTAGCCAATTCGTGCTCGACGATTTAGGCTTACACCAATTCGAACAATACCAGTTAAGTAAAGCGCGCCGATTCTTTGAGAGCAGAGAGCAAATCGATCGCCTTATCGAACTCAACGAACTTTCCAATCTCTATTGGCAATGTGACAAAAACAAAAAGCGAATCTCGACATTCTTGTCGAAGCGATGCCAGAGCAGGTAGAACATCGCTACGTCGACCGTAAGCGCGAGCACCTGATTAACGACATTGCCCGTGATTACGAGCGCATAAACGAGCTTGAGATTGCAATTGCCTTGTTTGAGAAAACCGCACTCACCCCAAGCAGAGAACGTCGTGCTCGCATCTACGACAAGCTAGAGCAAAACGATTCATTTAGTGACATTGTCACTGAAATGCTCACTGACCCTATCGATGTCTCTGAATTTGAGGTGGCACAAAAGCTTGAACAACGCGTTAAACGTAAACAAGGATTGAAAGTCCCGAGAGCCACAAAGCCAAAATGCAGCGAATACCACATCGAATTAGATCTATCACATCAACGTGTTGAACTGGCAACCAAAGCGCATTTCGAAAGTTTAGGTTGGACCGTTTTCTATTCCGAGAATACCCTACTCAACAGCTTGTTAGGATTGACCTTGTGGGATGCGATTTTTGCACCGAGAGAAGGCGCATTCATCAACGCTTATCAACATCGACCATTGGATTTGTATCACGCCGATTTTGCCGATAAAAGAAAGCAGCTTATCGACAATGCGCTTGAGCAAGTTCAACAAGGGAAGACGCAGGCGCTGATTGATACATACAGAGATAAAGTTGGGGTAAGTAATCCCTTCGTCAGTTGGGCGTATGTGAACGAAGAGCTGATTTCCCTAGCACTTGAACACATCCCTAATGACCTGTTGGTCGAACTGTTTAACGTGCAGTTAAGCGACCTAAAACTCTATCGAAACGCATGCCGGATTTGATAGCTTTTAAAGATGGGAAGTTTGAGTGGATTGAAGTGAAAGGTCCGGGCGATAAACTCCAAGATAACCAATGGCGTTGGATCAAGGGAGTTCAATCGCCTCAATGTGCCGTTCTCAGTCTGTTATGTAACAGCAATCTGATAATAGGAGAGGCAAAATCATCTTCGTTTTGCAGCTTGGTTTTCTTCTCCACCAATCTTTCATTTCGATTTTTAAATATGATTCTTCGATGAATCATAGTCTACGTTAGCGTCCTTTTAAGGTATATCACTATGCCTTAAAAGGACGCCATTTCCTGTCACTAAACAAACCTCCTAGGTTTTGATCTTCATCTTTTTATTGACAATTTTTCCTCAAACATTAACATGCATATGAAATACATGTTAAGAGGTGTGATTATGGAGTTTAAAACTGTATCAATGCTTGGTGGGATCGTAATGGTTATATCGTTGGCAGTAATGAGCACAACAATATTGATCAGTTTTCCTTACGCAAATCACTTCTCGATCATTCAACAAGCCATCGCACACATCGGCACGATCATCTTTGCAGGTGTATTCAAAGTTGGATATGTCGCTTATATCGTTGGTCGCTACGAAAGAAATCTAGCAATCTGAGGAGTTCATTATGAAGAAGGCATTTTTAATCTATTTCAGCATGGCGGCATCACTTGGCTTGATCGCACCTTTCATGGTGCTCTATCTCGCAACGCACAGCTAAGAAGAATTGGTCAATAATAAATTAGACGAACTGATTCTAGGAGCGGCATGATATCCATGTCGCTCTTCGAGATTTCGAGGCTTTAGAGAAACCTAACCAACGTAAGGTTATGACTTTCCTAAGTAAGGTGACAGGAACGCACTCGCCTCTTCACCGCACAAGCCGACTTCAACTTCTACGCCACCTTCTTTTAGGATATCGATACCACGACCAGCGTTACGTGGGTCAGGGTCTAACATGGCAACCACCACTTTTTTGATACCGCAAGTCACTAAGGTTTTTGCGCAAGCAGGTGTACGTCCAACAAACGAACACGGCTCTAGTGTTACGTACGCGGTCACGTCACTTAAATCGCCGTTGTAAGCCTTGAGAGCTTCAACTTCTGCATGATTGCCACCAATCGCCTGTGTATGCCCCTCTGATACGATTTCACCGTCTTTGACCAGCACGCAACCAACAGGTGGGTTTGGTTGACAAGCAGGCAGCGCGTTGCGTGACACTTCCAACGCACGAAGCATAAATTGTTGGCTCATTTGGATCTGATACTCGTTATTCAAAATTTGGGTGATGGATTCTAACGCCAGCATGCTTTCCTCGCTATATAAAAGTGTTTGCAAAGCTCTTACGTTTGGCCTCCCCAAACAAATCAATCCCTGTCTGTTTTTCAAAAAATAAAACGGGGCGAACCGAAGTTGCCCCGTTGATTACCACTCTTCAGACCGCATTCCGAAAAAGTGACTAACGAATTCTCATCGTTAGTTCTACTGCACGAAGTTGCGCCAATGCTTTGTTCAACTCCATGTGTGCCTGTGCAAAGCTGATGTCGTCCACATGCGCGCGAATGTTTTCTTCCGCGGCTCTACGAGCTTCCTCAGCCCTTGCTTTGTCGATGTCTTTACCGTGAAGCGCAGTATCCGCTAATACAGTAACCACATCAGGTTGGACTTCGACCAAACCACCAGAGACATACAGGATCTCTTCAGGCTTCGACAAGTCACCAGTAATACGAGCAACGCCCGGCTTGATTTTACTGATAAGCGGTGAGTGCCCCGGACGAATACCTAACTCACCATCCGCACCCGCTACCGCGATAGCATGTGCCGGACCTGAGTAAAGAGTGCCCTCCGCACTTACCACATTCAGTTGAAACGTATTTTGTGAAACCGCTATGGCCATATTGCCTCCCGCGCTTTACAGTTTTTTCGCTTTTTCAAGCACTTCGTCGATGTTGCCGCAGTACATAAATGCCTGCTCTGGGATGTCATCGTACTGACCATCAAGCAGCGCCTTAAAGCCTGCAATGGTGTCTTTTAGTGGAACGAATACACCCGGTTGACCCGTAAACACTTCTGCTACGTGGTAAGGCTGAGTTAGGAAACGTTCGACTTTACGAGCCCGAGATACCAAGCGCTTATCTTCTTCAGACAGTTCATCCATACCTAGGATGGCGATGATGTCTTTTAGCTCTTTATAACGTTGCAGCGTTTGCTGAACTTTACGCGCTACATCGTAATGCTCTTGACCAACCACTTGAGGATCAAGCTGACGGGATGTTGAATCCAGTGGGTCAATCGCTGGGTACAGACCCAAAGCAGCGATGTTACGAGACAGAACGACCGTCGCATCCAAGTGCGCAAACGTGGTTGCTGGTGATGGGTCAGTCAAGTCATCCGCTGGTACGTAAACCGCTTGAATAGACGTGATAGAACCATTCTTAGTCGACGTGATACGCTCTTGAAGCACACCCATTTCTTCTGCCAGTGTTGGTTGGTAACCTACCGCAGAAGGCATACGACCAAGCAATGCCGATACCTCAGTACCTGCCAATGTGTAACGGTAAATGTTATCCACGAACAACAGTACGTCACGACCCTCATCACGGAAACGTTCTGCGATGGTCAAGCCCGTTAGCGCAACACGTAAGCGGTTACCCGGTGGCTCGTTCATCTGACCGTAAACCATGCTACTTTGTCAAGAACGCCCGCTTCCTTCATTTCGTAGTAGAAGTCGTTACCCTCGCGAGTACGTTCACCTACACCGGTAAATACCGACAAACCTGAGTGAGCTTTAGCAATGTTATTGATAAGCTCCATCATGTTTACCGTCTTACCTACACCCGCTCCACCGAACAAACCGATCTTACCGCCCTTCGCGAACGGACAAATCAAGTCGATAACTTTAACGCCCGTTTCTAGTAGCGCAGTGCTGTTAGATTGCTCTTCGTAGCTTGGTGCATCACGGTGGATCTCGTAAGACACTTGCTCACCGATTGGACCACATTCATCAATTGGATGACCCAACACGTTCATGATACGACCTAGGGTTTCTTCACCCACAGGTACCGTGATTGGGTTGCCCGTAGATTCCACTTCTAGGCCACGTTTAAGGCCATCTGAAGAACCCATTGCGATACAGCGAACCACACCGCCACCCAACTGCTGCTGAACTTCCAACATCAGTGAGCCGTTGCTACCATCGTTGATTTTCAGTGCGTCGTAAACTTTCGGACCTTTGCCTTGTTCGAACTCGACGTCGACCACCGCACCGATGACTTTGACGATTTTGCCAATACTCATAATTTAAACCTCAAATTCTCTCTCTAAACCGCTTGTGCGCCGGATACAATTTCACTCAACTCTTGAGTAATCGCCGCTTGACGTGCTTTGTTGTAAACCAGTTGTAGGTCTTCAATCAGTTGCGCTGCGTTATCAGTCGCGGCAGACATTGCCATCATCCGCGCGGCTTGTTCACAAGCGATACTCTCAACCACCCCCTGATAAACCAGTGATTCCACATAGCGTTGAATCAGGTGGTTGAGAATGTCTTGAGGAGACTGCTCGTAGAGGTAATCCCAACGAGCCTCTTTATCACGTGAAATGTCTTCTTTAGGGAACGGCAACATCTGCAATACCGTTGGTTTTTGCACCATGGTGTTTACAAACTGGTTGTAAACGAGGAACAAGCGGTCGATTTTGCCTTCGGAGTAGTGCTCCATCATGGCGTTAACCGCACCCAACATATCTTCCAGTTTTGGTGCATCACCAAGGCCAGAAGTTTGTGCCATTACTTTCCCGAGAGACTGGAAAAAGCTGATTGCTTTCGAACCAATGAGCGTCGTATCTACTTCAACGCCCTTCTCTTGCCAGTCCTGCATTTCTGCCAATACTTTTTTGAACAAATTACTGTTCAGGCCACCACACAAACCTCGATCGGATGAGATGATGATGTAAGCCACTCGCTTCACTTCGCGTTCTTGAAGGAAAGGATGGCTGTACTCCAGCGTACCGGACGAGACGTGACCGATAACCTTACGCATGTTCTCCGCGTAAGGACGGGACGCCTGCATGTTCTCCTGCACTTTGCGCATCTTGCTGGCGGCGACCATTTGCATCGCACTCGTAATCTTTTGCGTGCTACTCACGCTAGCAATTTTGGTGCGAATCTCTTTGGTATTTGCCATAACGGACTCCTGTTAGTGGTCCTACGATTGCAGCGCAGTGAACTCTTTCAGCAAGCTGTGTAGCTCACTCTCGATCTCGTCGTTGTAATCACCGGATTGGTTGATCTTGTCCAGTAGCGGCTGCGCGTTTGTACGACCAAATGCCATCAACTCTTCTTCAAAACGAGAGATTTGGTTTAATGCCACATTAGTGAGGTAGCCCTTCTCTGCTGCAAAGATCGCCAGTGCTTGCTCAGCAACCGTCATTGGTGCGTACTGCTTCTGCTTCATGAGTTCCGTTACTTTCTCACCGTGGTCAAGCTGACGACGAGTCGCTTCATCTAGGCAGAAGAGAACTGAGCAAATGCTGCCAATTCACGGTATTGCGCCAACGCGGTACGTATACCACCCGACAGTTTCTTGATCACTTTGGTTTGCGCTGCACCACCTACACGAGATACCGAAATACCTGGGTCAACCGCTGGACGTAAGCCTGAGTTGAATAGCTGAGTTTGTAGGAAGATTTGACCATCGGTAATCGAGATTACGTTGGTTGGTACGAACGCCGATACGTCACCCGCTTGGGTTTCGATGATTGGCAGTGCGGTTAGAGAACCTGTTTTGCCTTTTACTTCACCGTTAGTGAATCGCTCTACGTATTCTTCGTTAACACGTGCTGCACGTTCTAGTAGGCGTGAGTGGAGGTAGAAAACATCACCTGGGAAGGCTTCGCGACCTGGTGGGCGTTTTAGAAGTAGTGAGATTTGACGGTAAGCCACCGCTTGTTTTGATAGATCATCATAGACAATCAGCGCATCTTCACCACGGTCACGGAAGTATTCGCCCATGGTACAACCTGCGTATGGCGCTAGGTATTGCAGCGCTGCTGCTTCTGATGCTGACGCTACCACCACAATGGTGTTTTCTAGTGCGCCGTGCTCTTCTAGCTTGCGAACCACGTTGCAATGGTCGATGCTTTTTGACCAATTGCGACGTAAATACATTTAACGCCCAGTTCTTTTTGGTTGATGATGGCATCAATCGCCATCGCGGTTTTACCTGTCTGACGGTCACCGATGATCAACTCACGTTGACCACGACCGATTGGCACCATGGAGTCTACCGCTTTGTAACCGGTTTGGATTGGCTGGTCGACAGACTTACGGTCGATAACACCAGGAGCAATCACCTCAACTGGGTCCATACGGTCGAATGACACCGCGCCTTTACCATCGATTGCTTGACCTAGCGTGTTCACTACACGACCTAGCAAACCGTTACCGACTGGCACTTCAAGAATACGACCTGTGCCTTTTACTTTCATCCCTTCTGACAAGTCCGCATATGGGCCCATCACAACGGCACCGACGGAATGACGCTCTAAGTTTAGTGCCAACGCAAAGCGGTTATCTGGCAGTTCTAGCATCTCGCCTTGCATAACGTCTGCAAGACCGTGAATTGTGATGATGCCGTCACTCACGGAGACGATAGTACCTTCATTTCTCGCTTCACTTTCGAGGTTGAAGTTAACAATTCGCTCTCTGATTAATTCACTGATTTCATTTGAATTTAATTGCATTTCTATACCCCGTTACACATGTAGGTTGGTCGCCAATCGGCTTAGGTTGGTGAGGACACTGCCGTCATACACGGTCTGCCCTGCTGTGATCACCACACCACCTACAAGGGATGGATCCAGTTGTGTTTCTAGTGTGATGGCTTTACCGTACTTTTCGGTTAACGCTTGTTTAAGCCTTGCCATCTGTTCCTCATCCAGAGGTTCTGAAACACGCACTGTTACTGTCATGGTTCGTTCGTAATCCGCTTTCATCTCTTGGAACTGAACATTTACTTCACTGAGTGCTTTTAGGCGCTTGTTCTCTTCCATAATGCGAAGAAAATTCTCGAAGTTTTGATTCAACCATTCACCACCAGCATGAAGAATCAGATCCAACAATGGTTGTTCAGAACCGTCTTCATCAAGGTCATTCAAGACCAGAAGTGTGTTAGGTTGTTCCAAGACCACTTGGGTAATCGCAAACATTTGTTGCCAATCGTCCAAGCATTCTACGTCGCGTGCGTAATCAAACGCCGCTTTTGCGTAGGGTTGAGCTACCACTGTCAATTCGGACATGTGCCCTCCTACATTTCGTTGATGAAGCGGTTCACCAAGTCGCGGTTAGCCGAGCTATCCAGATTGCGATTAATCAGCTTGCTGGCACTTTCAATCACCAGATCCGCCATTTCATCTTTCAGCTCTTGGCGAACTTTGCTGCGTTCGCTTTCCACTTCTGCTTTGCCTTCTGCGACAATGCGCGCTTTCTCTTGATTTGCCAGATCAACCGCTTCCGCAACCATCTGTTCTTGACGTTGCTTACCTTGGTTGATGATGGCTTGAGCTTTTGAGCGAGCTTCTGTCAGCAGCGCTTCACCATTCGCTTTTGCCAGTTCTAACTCTTGTGCTGCTTTTTCTGTTTGCTCAAGACCTTGGGCAATTTCAGCACGACGCTCATCAAGCAGTTTTACAAGTGGTGGCCAGACATATTTCATGCACAGCCAAACGAAAATCACGAAGGAGATCGCCTGACCAAACATTGAGGCATTTAAGTTCATAGCACCCTCTCTTCTATAACGTTATGAAAATTATTAATTCGAATTACGCTACAGCGAAGATGATGTACAAGCCGATACCTACACCGATCATTGGCACCGCGTCCACAAGACCCATCATGATGAAGAACTGAGTACGAAGCATTGGGGTCAAATCAGGTTGACGAGCCACACCTTCAAGGTATTTACCTGCAAGGTTACCGATACCTGCTGCGGCACCCGCTGCACCAAGACCGATCAGTAGTGCACCCGCCACGTAAAGAACTGCGCTAACGATATCCATAACAACTCCTAGAATTGAATTTTTTAATTAAGAAACAAGATTTTTGAAATTAATGCTCTTCAACAGCCATGCCGAGATAAACCACGGTCAGTACCATAAAAATAAATGCTTGAAGAACAACAATAAGAATGTGGAACAGTGCCCAAGGAACACTTAGTGCCCATTGCATCCACCACGCATTAATGCAATTAGAATGAAGATCATTTCACCTGCATACATATTGCCAAACAATCGAAGACCTAAAGATATTGGTTTAGAAATTAACGTTACCAATTCAAGAACTAAGTTCACTGGATATAACAACGGATGTGAAAATGGTTGAGTAGTTAACTCTTTAATAAAACCTTTCACGCCTTTGTTTTTAAACGTATAACCCAACACCAAAATAAATACGCCTAATGCCATCGACATCGTAATATTGACGTCAGCGGATGGTAAGTCACGGAAGTGTTCAACCCCTACAGCACGAGTAAGTGCAGGAATTAAATCAATCGGTAACAAATCCACGGCATTCATTAATAACACCCAAACAAATATTGTCAGTGCTAAAGGACCAATTAACTTGTCCTTAGCTTGAAATATTTCTTTTACGATGTCATCGACGAACTCAAATATTATCTCGATCAAACACTGGAATCGTCCTGGTACTCCTTTCGTTCCTTTCGTCACCGCATAACGGAATGAAAGGATGAAAACGAGCCCCGTCAGCCAGACCATGATCATGGAATCAAGATTAATTCCAAACCAACCGTCGCCGGCGGTGAGAAAGGTCAGGTGGTGCTCAATATATTCATGAGCGGACTGGACAGTCTCCATTTATGCCTTCCTTTCGAAGCGGTCTCTGAACAGCGGCGTTAAGAAGTGACCAAACATCGTCACACAAAAGCCTATCAGGACCACGATGTTGCGAAGAGCCATAAATCGAAACGTCAAAACAAACATCACAATGGTGTAAATGACTTTGATATTTCGACTCAGATGCATGAGGTCACGCAAACTCTCTTCTGGTTTCACCCTAGATTTAATGGACGCGAATACCATGCCGAACAGAGATGGAAGAATCGCGATAAGCACCCCAGTAATCGCTGACTCAGCACTGAGAGAGCCGCTTCGCATGTACTCATACGCGATGAATACCAGACCCAAAGTTGCTTGAGCAATCAGAATCCTCTTGCCTGCCATCAATATTGGATCGTCGTGAATATTAGCTTCCATAAATCACCCTTTAAAATAATTTCTAATTAAACTTCTGATAATTAAACTTCACAAATAAAGCTGCCTAGTGACGACGAATTATATTAAGATAAATTTAATACACAGAATTAAATTTAATCTGATAATTATTATTCACATATTTAAAAATCAAAACGGAATCACTCCGTATTTCCGTTCCCCAAGAAATATACACCGATAATTTTAATAATCTAAATCGTAAAACTTGCAAATTATCATTCCATTTTTGCAGTATTATTTTATTTGAACATTTCAAAAATGAAATATACATTGATTAAGCCGTCTTTATCAGGGTTAAGACGAAAAGCTTGTCACATGGAAGTGACACTCCATCAGAAAGGAATAAAAGTGATTTAGGGTATATATTTTAAATATAACAATTGTAAATATATAACCAATTAATAAACCTGTTTAATATCGCAATGAAGTATCTTTTAAACAGAAGCTTAAAAGATAAGAATTAAATATATTATTTCTCTACGTCAGTTGTAGCACATTAAAACCCACACCTCATGTGGTCATCGCGATCAAAGAACAAAAAGAAAGGTCAAATGATGAATACTGCTTTCTATGGGCTACCAATCCCTAGACCTACTAGACAAGATTAATCAGCTACAGCAACTTCAGTCAGAAGTTAAGAAAATAAATAGTTTCTTTTGCTACTACTGAAAACCACCAAGCCTGGTGTTTTTTATGTCAACAGTGCATCGCCTCAGTATAAAACTTCCAAATATGTCGCAATTTAACGATACGATTGAAGTAACGAGCGACCTTCTTATTGACCAGATTGATTGTTACTCGGGAATTATTGATAATAATTTACATTATCAATAATTAATCATATTCCATTATGTTCAGCCCAGTACTAAGCGATATTCATACAAAGCCATTTAGATCTTCGAGCCAACCCTCTCCCGCTCCATCAATTTTGTTGGCCGAAGATGACCCAGACCTGAACCTACAACTTACAGAGCTTCTTAAAGCACAGTGCTACAACGTTGTGTCAATGCTTGAGGGAGACACCGCGTTAAAGGCATTCCAGCAACAAACCTTCGACTTGGTCATTCTGGACGTTAACTTACCCAACCTAGACGGCTTTGAAGTACTCAATGTGATTCGCTCGCAGTCACAAACCCCGGTTGTCATGCTTACCGCTTACGGTGCAGAAGAATATCGAATTCAGGGGCTTAAATGTGGTGCCGACGATTACATCACTAAACCCTGTAACTTCACGGAAGTGAGCTTACGCATTGAAGCGATTTTACGTCGTACTAAACTTATCCAACAGCCCAACTCCCCCACACAATTGAGTGAAAGAGAACTGCTGCTCGATAAACTAAATCACACGGTCAATATACATCATCGCCCTGAGATGACCCCAATTCAGCTGACCCCTATTCAATTCAAACTTCTGTGGACCTTGGTCGAGCACCGTGAAGAAGTTTTGAGTAAACCCTTCCTCTATCAAACGGTTTTAGAACGTCAGTTCAGCCAATACGATCGCGCGCTCGACATGCATCTAAGCCGTGTGCGTAAGCGTCTTATTGCTGAGGGTATGTCGAATGACCGAATCCAAACCGTGCATGGTAAAGGATATATTTTTAAATGAAGAAGATGCTGTTTTGGCGGTTGTTTGTCGTCTTATCTCTGGCGTGGTGTGATCTTTTTCTCCTTGATTCACAGCGCGGCCATCCTCTCCAACGAGAAAATGAGCTATTTGAAGAAATCTCATCGCCAACAAATTTTAGCCTGGGGACATACCGCACAAACCTATGTAGACCAACAAGATTGGCAAGGACTGGACATCTGGTTAGAACAGCTCGCCATTGATGAGTCCACATGGGCGACAGTGCTGCAATCCCGTCTTGACGTAAAAGGGGGAAACCCACTTAACGAGCGTTTTTGGCAAGGCTATGGTATTGGCCGAAGCGTTGAATGGAAGATCCATCTCGATTTTCCAGACAACCCAATTATGGAAGTCCCTCTGTCCCTTCCGGATACCACTTTTTGATTCTGTTACCTGACCGGATGAGACCGGGAACTTACATGTCTCACGCGTTTTGGTTGTTTCGCTTCGTTATTCCCTTTTTTTCTCTACTCGCACTGACTGTTTATTTGTACCGCTATGTCATGCGCCCGTTACAGCAATTCCACCACGCAAGCCAAGCTTTCAGTCAAGGCGATTACTCAGCGCGAATTGGTCAGACTATGAAGTTGGGCAATGATGAAATCAGCCAAGTCGCGCGCACCTTCGATTATATGGCAGAGCGCACATCGGATGTGATTCGCCACAATCGTAACCTTATTGCCGATATGTCCCACGAGATACGCACTCCACTCGCTCGAATTGAGATGGCCATTGATTGTGTAGATAAGAATATCGAACGTGAACAAATGTTGGAGCGAATCAAGAGCGATACCCACAAAATGCGCACGACCGCAGAAGACACACTCACACTAGCATGGATTGAAAACGAGCAACCAAATCTTAGGACAGAGGAATTTGACTTAGCTGAACTGGTTGAAATCATCGTCGAAGATGCCCGATTCGAGTACTCAGATAGACAGATATCACTACATCAAGACGAACCATTACCCATCCAGCACTCCAATCAAATGGCTCTCAGTCAAGCATTGGAAAACGTCATTCGTAATGGCCTACGATACACCCAACCCGATGAGATACTCGAAGTTCGAATACTAAACCGCCTCGAACATTATCAAATCCTCATCATTGATTCTGGCCCAGGTATAGACCCGAGTTTATACCAACAGATATTCAAACCTTTCTTCAAGGCCAACAATCAAGTCGTATCCCGAAAAGGCTTTGGTGTTGGATTAGCATTGGCGAAACGACACATTGAAGCGGTTGGCGGCAAGATCGTTGCTACAACGCACATGTGCAAGGTTTAACTATGGATATTACCTTACCTAAGCGAGTTTAACGCCTGCTAACTACAAGGATTGTAACAGTTGTAAAAGTCGTTTACTCAGAGTGGAAGAATCACCAAAATCTCACTCGATAATAATTCTCATTAACAATGGAGGTTACGGTGTCCGCTTCAACCGTATTTAAGTTAAGCCCACTTACCATCGCCCTTTTCGTCGCTTCCCAAGTGACTTACGCCAACGATGACATGGAAGTGATGGAGGTGCTAGGCCACACTCCGGAAGGAATCGATATTACGATTGACTCCGATCAGCTCGCCAAATCTCAGGCACAAGATCTGAATGACATTTTCCGTAAAGATGCAGAAATTAGTGTTGGTGGCTCTTCTGGTGTTTCTCAAAAGATCTATGTTCGTGGTTTAGAAGATACTATGTTGAATGTGTCTATCGACGGCGCGGAACAATCCGGTAACCTATTCCATCACCAAGGTCGATTATCTATCGAGCCTGAACTGCTCAAGCAAGTTGATGTTAGTGCCGGAGCAGGACGAGCAACAGATGGCCCCGGAGCATTGGGTGGCGCTATAAAGTTCACCACTAAAGACGCACATGGCCTCCTTACTGCAGGTGAAACCTACGGCGCTATGCTCAAAGGCGGTTACTACACCAATAATGAAGGTTACAAAGTTTCGGCAAGCCTGTATGGAGAAGTCGCCGATCAGCTTGGCCTACTTGCATCATTTGGTTACGTCGACGGGGATAACATCGAAGACGGCAAAGGCCAGGAACAGCCGTACACTGCGTTAGAACAGCAAGTTGCGCTCCTTAAGCTATCCGGTCAACTCAACGACGAACACTACGTCTCGGTAAGCTACGACTATCGTAATGACGATGGCCGACGCTTAAATCGCCCCCACTTCCAACCAAGCTTTAAAAATGCGCCTCTCGATCAAGAAACCGATCGTTCTACTTTTACGCTTAACCACAAATACAACGCAAGCGACCTTTTCAATCTCGACACCACTTTCTACTACACCGATAGCCGCTTAGCTCATAAAGATCACCCTCGCTGGGGCACCAGTGATGGCTCAATTCAAACGTCCGGCGTAAAGATCTTCAATACGAGCAAATTAACAGGCCATACCTTGGTTTACGGTTTGGATTACAAGAAAGACAAATCTGAGTTTGAAACCAACTACGATGGTAAAAAGAACGATGAGGAGAAAGGCACCGTTTACGGCTTGTTTGTTCAAGATGATTGGATGCTAACAGAAACCATCATTCTTACCGCTGGCGCTCGTTATGACTGGTATGAGCTTACTGATAACATGGAGCAAGACTTCGATTCGAGCGGCTTTAGCCCTAACGTGGGTATTAATTACAATGCGTTGGAAGGTTTGAACCTATTGCTAGTTATGCAGAAGCGTTTCGTGGCCAACAGATCAAAGAACTGTTTGTTATCGACTACCGCGAAAACGACCCAAATCGTAAGCCTGAAGAAGCACGTAACTTAGAGCTAGGGGCAAATTACCAATACGATGATTTCTTCGCTGGCATCACATTCTTTGATAGTACAATCAAAGACGTGGTAACAAACCAAAGCGCCGTTTATACCAACGTTGGTGACCTAGATAACCAAGGTATTACTGCTTACTTAGGCTATGCAATTGCTGATGTCTCTGCTCGCTTGAGCTACAACCAATCCCGTCCAGAACTTAACGGTACCCCTCTATCAGATGAAGACTCAACGCTGGGCACATCTATCGGCGACACTTGGTTCTTGACCTCATTTACCAACCAATGGAGTCACTGGAGTTTGGCTGGAATGCTCGATTTGTTGAGCGCTTAACTGATGTAGCGGATCCAACCGTTCACCCAGAAAAGCCAGGCTATGGTGTGCATGATGTTACGCATATTGGATGCCTATTGCAGACGAAGAGTTATCTCTGACGCTGTCTGTTAAGAATGTATTCGACAAATACTACTTTGACCACGCATCGTACATGGCATACATCGGCAGTCCTGTCGCTCAAGGTTATGCAAGCCCTGGGCGAGACTTCCGCTTTAGCGTCACTTACGCGTTCTAGTATTGGTCGACAAAGCCGCTTTTTATCGAACAATACCAACTCAAAATCGGAGCGAATTGCTCCGATTTTGGTATTTAGCGGCGTATTTTGCTTTAATTAACGCAAATTCAATTTACTCAAAATAACTCAATGAATTTACGTTTGATTTTTATACTCTGCATCGCCACTTTATTCGCGGGCTGTGCAACTTACGCAGGGCTGAACTACGACCAACTGTTCGGTTCACAACAAGTACGAGAGCGAACGGCAACCATCGACACACCGCAAGCCGATTTCTTTCAACATGATGTTAAACCCATCGTAGATAACCGCTGTGTGGTCTGTCATGCCTGCTACGACGCCCCTTGTCAGTTAAAACTCTCTTCCGTAGAAGGCATAGACCGTGGTGCTAGCAAGGCCTTGGTTTACGAAGGTACACGCTTGACCGCTGCTGCTCCAACTCGCTTATTTGAAGATGCGCAAACCACTCAAGAGTGGCGTAATGCTGGCTTTCATCCTGTGCTCAACGAGCGTGAGCAGAGCATGGCGGCTAATATAGACGCAGGTTTGATTGCACGTATGCTGCAACAAAAAGAACGCCATCCATTACCGGACCAAGTTCAATTAGAAGGTTTTGATTTCTCCATCGATCGTGAACAAACGTGTCCAACCATTGAAGAGTACGATCAATACGAACGTGATAACCCGACATGGGGAATGCCTTTTGGTATGCCTAACTTAACGGCGGCAGAATATAAGACCCTGATGCTGTGGTTGGAAAATGGCGCCATCATGAATGCGCATGTACCACTGACAGAGCAACAACAAACAGAGATAGATAAGTACGAAGCATTACTGAACAAAAGCCCTCGTAAAAATCAACTTGCTGCTCGCTACATTTACGAGCACCTTTTCTTATCTCACCTATTCTTCTCTGAGTTGGATGGCGAACAGCCGCGTTTCTTTACCTTAGTTCGCTCTGCTACACCGCCGGGTCAGCCAGTGAAACGTATTACGACTCGTCGCCCATATGATGATCCGAAGGTCGAGCGTGTCTACTACCGCATCATTCCAGAGCAAGGCACTATCGTCGATAAAACGCACATGCCATTTGCGCTCAATGAACAGCGTATCGAGAATTGGAAAAAATGGTTCATCGATGCGGATTATGAAGTAGCACAACTGCCGAGCTATGAGCCTGAAATTGCGGCAAACCCAATGACGGCGTTCATTGATTTGCCGGTGAAGTCTCGCTTCAAATTTATGTTGGACAACGCTCAGAACACCATCATGCTTACATCAAAGGCCCGGTATGTCGTGGGCAGCTGGCGTTAAACGTGATTAATGACCGCTTTTGGGTATTCTTCCTAGACCCAGACAAAGCCGACATCCCTGAAGTGAACGAGTTCTACCGCTCGCAAGCGGCCAATTTAAAGCTACCGGGAGAGCTTGAGAGTAATACGGTGCCCGTGACTAACTGGGTGAAATACTCACGCCAACAAGCGCGTTACCTAGAAGCAAAATCTGACTTCATCAACAAATGGTTTAAGAATGGTGAACACCTTTCTACGGACGTAATTTGGGATGGCAACGGCACCAACCCCAATGCTGCGCTTACCGTATTCCGTCACTTTGATAGCGCATCGGTGGTACAAGGCTTAGTTGGTGAGCAGCCTAAAACCGCTTGGGTATTGGACTATGCTCTCCTAGAGCGTATTCACTACCTGCTCGTTGCTGGTTTCGATGTGTACGGTAACTTTGGCCACCAGTTGATCACTCGCATGTTCATGGACTTCTTACGCCTGGAAGGGGAAAGTAACTTCATCGCCCTACTTCCTGCAGATATGCGTCACCAAGAACATTCAAGCTGGTACCAAGATCAGCCCCGCCAGTTAAGTGATTTCTTGCAACGCAATGTCGCTCCATTTAGTCAGCCAACTAGCGTCGTCTACCATACTGACGTTCCTAAGTCAGAGCTATTGGATATTCTACGTAAGCAAGTTTCACCTATCCTGCTGCCACGCTACGACATCATCGATACAGCGCTGACAGTAGAAAGCGAACAGCAATTGGCGAGTATCAACCAAGTTCGTGGAGAAGGATTAAAAACCGTTCCGCAAATCACCATGCTGATGGTTCGCAGTGAATCTGGGAAAGATGAGCTGTTTACCCTTCTTCACAATAATGCGCACATCAACATTTCGAGCCTATTTAATGAAGAGAGCAACCGTGACTTTGCCAACGATGATATGACCATCGTTCGAGGAGTCGTTGGTAGCTATCCGGCGGCATTTTTCTCGATCGAAGAAGATCAAGTAAAAGAATTTGTCGATCAATTTAGCACCCTAAAATCAGAGAGTGATTACGTTAAGTTACTGGATAATTTTGCGATTCGCCGAAGCTCAGAAAAGTTCTGGCCATTTAGCGATCGAATCCACGCTTGGTATCGTACAAAACAACCGATCGAATTTGGTTTACTTGACTATAATCGTTTTGAGAATCGTTGATGATTTAAGGGGGTTCTCATGGGTATCCGAGACAACATTGCCGCTCTCGAGCAACAGATATACGTTGCTTGCTCAGAGGGGGATTACGACACGGTCAACATGTTAGAGCACCAACTCGAATACTTGCGTGGCAGAGTTGAACATCCATTTGAAGATGATCCTTATGCCCTAGACACTCGGTTTGAGTGGGAAGACGACATGACCGAATAGAAAAAACCTCCGGCGCAAACCGGAGGTTTTGTTTATGGTTCAAGCAGTAAGCCTATGAAGAGCTTATTGCGCCATCAAATTATCCAAAGCAATCACTGACTCACTCACTTGTGTTTTTAACGCGTTGTGATGCTCTGTGTATGCCTCCAGCGACTCTGCTGCAACCTCAATGCTCTGACATGTTTTCATCAAAGCCGTTAAACCTAAACTACCTGCGCTGCCTTTCAGTTTGTGGGCTAGATCTTTTACCGCTCGGCTCTCACCATTTTCCGCTGAAGCTTCCATTTGGCTTAATACATCAGCACTGGTTTGTCGGAACAAATCGATGATGTGCAGCATCTTCTCTCTGCCCAAAAACTTCATGTCTGATTGAATCACATTCGGGTTGATGATTACCATCGCTGGCTCCTCTGCTATTGGGTCTGTTGTGGCTAACATTTCATTGTTATTCGTTGTTGTTGTCGTTGTCTCATCTTGAAGAACGCACTCTTGAGGTAGTAAGAGCTGTTTGCCATCCAACATGTCTTGAATGAGCGCCGCAAGCGCTTCTTTTTCCATCGGCTTAGGCAGATATCCGTCAAAGCCCGCCGCCAAATAGCTTTCCACTTCTTCAGCAAATACATGAGCAGAAACCGCGACCATTGGCGTTGGAGCCAATGCTTTGTCGGCTGGCTTATTACGCTCTATGCGTTTGAGGCGGTGGATTAAATCAGCACCGTTACAATCTGGCAAGTTGATATCAACCAAAGCGATGTCGAAATCATGCTTGTCAATGATCTGCTCCGCTTCTAGGCCATTTTCTGCCATCGTAACTTCATGCCCCATGCTCTCTAAAAGCCTTCCGCCACCACGCGGTTAACAGGGTTATCTTCTACAAGTAGGACTTTTGCACGAACCTTACAACGGGCATTTGCAATCGTTACGGTTTCTACCGGCTCGCTTTCTTCTAGGGGAATAGAGAACCAGAAGCGGCTACCGTGGCCTTCTTCCGAATCCACATCCAAACAACCACCCATGGCTTGAATGATGCGACGGCTGATTGCCAGACCTAAGCCAGTGCCACCAGTTTGGTTCATCCCACCTTCCGCTTGGGTAAAGGCATCAAATAGCGTTTTCTGATCTTTCTTGCAATGCCAATACCGGTGTCAGACACTTCAAACAGAACTTGTGACTCATCTTCTGGGTTAAGGCTAACGTAGATATCAATCTCACCTTCTTCAGTGAATTTAATCGCGTTACCAACCAAATTGCTTAAAACTTGGTTGATTCGCGTAACGTCTCCTTTCCAGTAACGGCCGACGTCACTTTCAATATGGTAAGAGAACAATAGCTTCTTCTCTTGTGCCTTTCCGTTCATCAATTGGAAGGTATCTTCCACCATCTGATGCAAGTCGAAACCTAAGCTGCGTATCTCCAAGTGTCCGGCTTCGATTTTCGAGTAATCCAATACGTCATTCAAAATGGCTAACAAGGTTTTACCACTGCGGTTGATGATTTCCGCGTAGCGTTTTTGCATTGGATTCAAACCAGAGTCAATCAGTAGACGGGCAGTTCCCAACACCCCATTCATTGGCGTACGAATTTCGTGGCTCATCGTCGCAAGGAAAGCAGATTTCGCCCGGCTTGCTTGTTCCGCTTGTTTGCGCGCTTTAGCGTGGTTTAACACCTCTTCATTCAAACGACGGTTTGCTTGTTTCAACTGGGATGTTCGTTGCTCAACCAGCTCTTCCAAGTGCTCCTTGTGCTCTTCCAGCTCGCGTTTGGCTTTCGCCTCGCCTTCAGCGACAACTTTTAATGCTTGTGCAGTGTTACGTGCCGTGATGATCGCTTGTCCCATATGTGCCAGCTCATCTTTACCTTTTACTTCTAGCTCAACCGCAAGGTTGCCTTGGGCAACAGACAGTAGCGCAGATGAGTACTCTGCTAAACGCTTCACTACAGAGACATAAACAACGCGCCAAAGAATGATTACGACGATGATAAGGCCAATGATAGAAATCACCGTCAGAGACCACTGCGCGAACTTCAAGGTGCTGGTCAGTTGGTCAACAGCAACGCGCGTGGTCTGGTTAGAGTCATCCACCAGCTTATTCACCGTACCATTCAACTCAGAGAAAAGCTCAAGCGTTTTTTGCATTAACTCTTGCGACTGTTCATTGTTCTCATACTGTTGAAGCAAGATGGTGAACACGACTTGGCGTTTACCAAGATCAGTGAGCAACTGACTCATTTGTTGTGAGCGAGTTGGGTCTTCTACCGCAAGCACACGACGCTTCATGATCTTGAGATTATCTTCAAACGCCGTTTGGATTTGTTGAATACGGTCGACGTTAGTGAGTGTGCGGGCTTCTTCAATCTGGTTGAGCATTTTAAACGCCAACAAATGCAGTTCATGCAGTCGCTCAGTCAGGTCTAGGTCGACTTCAACTAACGCATCCAGTGCTTGATACACTTGGGGTTTCTTGTTGGCTTCTAACAGGTCATAGATATGGGTAACGTTGGCAACCGCAATCGTACTGGTGTTTTGTACTTGAGTACGTGTTAACTGTTCTAACTCTTCGCTCAACAAACGCATTTCCTCAACGCGAGTGTCAATCTCTTTGGTTAGCCACAATTTACGTTCTACTGTGACGCCGAGCTCAGCTAGGTTGTTAATCACGTTCTGGACGTTATTTTCTAGCGCTTCAAGAAGCTGAGCATCAAAAGATTCACCGCCCAACTCTTTAATGTGCGTCAGCAATGACTCAAGTTGATCGAACAGGACGCGTCCCGCCTCTTTACGCTCTTGTTCATTTTGCGCATTCGACAACATTTGCACCGATGAAATAATACGGGTACTGAGCTCTGATACTTGTCGAGCTTCAATCATTGCCGGTATGGCAGAGTCCACGACGTTCCTTTCTGTTTTGCCACCAGAGAGAACCCTGATACACCGATTAACGCTGATAACATCACCAACATTGCCATAGCAATGAAGGACAACAACAGTTTACGACCGATGCTTGCGGTAGCTAGCAACATATTTCCTGACCTTAATATTCGTGTTCGGCGACATATTACGTTATATTTTGCAGTGTTTACTTAATCTATGCCAACGAACTTCATTTCATGGTTATAAATCAGCGTCCATATCGCACAATTTTCGCACATTCTACACTCGCATTGTCACTTTTCGCTTCAGTGCCAAGCTTTGCTGCAGAAAAAATCTGTGCCATTTACCCTCATTTAAAGGATTCATACTGGCTATCAGTAAACTATGGAATGGTTTCCGAAGCGGAAAAACTCGGTGTTGACCTGCGCGTTCTCGAAGCTGGGGGATATCCGAACAAAACCCGTCAAGAGCAACAACTTGCTTTGTGTACCCAATGGGGCGCCGATGCAATCATTCTCGGGACGGTCGATCCGCAAGCCTACGAACACAACCTTAAAAACTGGGTTGGCAATACTCCAGTTTTTGCTACCGTTAACCAGCTTGAACTCGATGAAGAACAAACCAAACTGCTGAAAGGCGTAGTTGGTGTTGATTGGTACTGGATGGGCTACGAAGCTGGCAAATACCTAGCAGAAAAGCACCCTAAGGGCTCAGGTAAAACCAATATTGCTCTACTGCTTGGCCCAAGAACTCGCGGCGGTACAAAACCTGTAACGACAGGGTTTTATGAAGCATCAAAGACAGCGACATTAACATCGTTGACTCTTACTGGGCCGACAACGACAAGGAGTTACAGCGTAACCTTGTTCAGCGCGTGATTGATATGGGCAACATCGACTATATCGTTGGTAGTGCCGTTGCTATAGAGGCCGCCATCAGTGAACTGCGCAGTGCGGGCAAGGCCAAAGACATTGGTCTGGTTTCTGTGTACCTCAGCCACGGTGTTTATCGTGGCCTACTTCGTCATAAAGTACTGTTCGCTCCAACCGACAAAATGGTTGAGCAAGGACGCCTTTCTGTGATGCAAGCGACGCACTATTTACGCCATGAACCGTATGAAGAACACGCATCCCCAGTGATCAAACCGTTAACACCAAAGACGCTTCATGACGACACAATTGAAGAATCGTTATCTCCGTCAGAATATAGGCCGACTTTCAGCGTTAAGGCTGTTGATTGATTGGCAAAAAATGTGTTCTATTTGATGGTAGTGAATTTAAGATCATTAAAGATGGAAATAACTTAATGCAAAAAACAACTCGTACCATGCCAGCACACAAGCATGTGGCATTGGTTGCCCACGATAACTGCAAACCAGAACTGCTTCGTTGGGTAAAAGAGAATAAAGAAAAGCTACAAAGCCACTTCTTGTACGCAACAGGCACTACGGGCCATATGCTAAGCAAAGAAACTGGCCTTGCTATCAAAAGCATGATCAGCGGTCCAATGGGTGGCGACCAACAACTTGGCGCGTTAATTTCTGAAGGCAATATCGACGTACTGGTCTTCTTCTGGGATCCACTTAATGCCGTTCCACATGATCCAGATGTGAAAGCCCTACTTCGTATTGCGAGTGTTTGGAACATTCCTGTGGCAACAAACCGTGCAACCGCTAAGTTCCTGTTCAACTCTCCACTGATCGACCAAGAAGTGGATATTGAAGTACCAGACTACGATGCATACCTAGCAGAACGCACTTAATTTCGATTAGTGGCTCTGTCAGTCACAAATAAAGCAAAGGCGATACTGAGTATCGCCTTTGTTGCAATTAAGTCACGGGTAGATTTTATCTTGAAGTTACGATTGGATAATCGCCGTTTACCAACTCTTGCACAAACGCCGAACCTGCACCGGTATGGGTAATCCAAACTTTCTCTTTAGCACGCGTTAAAGCGACATAGAACAAACGACGCTCTTCGGCATACGGATATTTGTCTTTCGATTCACTCAACGCCCCATCGATATGCGCTTGCTTCTTCTTCGCTGGGAATTGGCCTTCATCCACCGATAGGATGATTACAAAGTCTGCTTCCCTACCCTTACTCGCATGGCAGGTCATAAAGCGAATCTCAAGTTTAGGGAATCGCTTCAACCAATCATCATATAAATCAGGCTTGTGGTAATGGTTACGACCCAGTAGCAATACTGATTTGGTTTTCTTCGCCTGTTGGTTAAGCTGATCAAGAATCTTCTCAACTTGATTGCTTGGTGCAGTATGCACGCTCTTCTGCTTACGTTGCTTATGACTGTTCAGGGTCTTTGGCAACTGAGATGGGTTCTCTTGGACGAAGGTATTTGCCACATCACCGATTTGGTTGTTGAAGCGGTACGTGGTGTCTAAATGATGCACGGTTGAGTGTGTGAATCGATCTTGGAAGCCCGTTGTGAGATCCACATCGGCCCCTGCAAACTGATAAATTGCCTGCCAATCATCGCCTACAGCAAACAAGGTTGCTCCCGCTTGCTTCTCTGTTGACTCACATAGCGCTTCAATAAGCGCTAAACGGTCAGGAGAGATATCTTGGTATTCATCCACCATAATAAAGCGCCAAGGCGAAATGTATTTCCCTTTCTTGACGTAATCCGTCGCTCGACTGATCATCGTTGGGAAATCCACCTGATTGGTCTCTTTAGCATCTTTTGCCACGCACTAAAGCATGGCCAACACAGTGCAAGCTCACTGTTCAAGCGCGTATAGTCTTGGTGATTCACCAGCTTTTCTTGCACTTGCTTTTTAGTCAGGCAACCGCAGCAAGCTGTGACAGTTGATTGTCTAGCCAAGCGATCAATTTCGGGTTTCGGAGTGACTACCTAGCTCATCATCACCTTTCAAGTACGCAATCGGCCACTTATCTAAGTGCTTTTGCCAGCGCTTAAAGTTAGTCGGTGTCATCCAGTGCTTCTTGAGCCAATCGATGCACCATCCTGTACGTTGATTGTCATCTAAAGCAAGTGGGCTGATTTCGACCGGCTGAGGTTCCACTTGGTTTAAAATGCGCAGACCAAGTTGGTGAAAAGTATTCACGCGAACGCCTTCTGCCGCCAAGCCCACTTTATCGACCAAGCGCTCTTTCATCTCTTTCGCAGCGTCACGACCAAAGGCCAGCATCAAAAGCTCTTCCGCTTGTGCTTGGTGACTTTGCAGTAAATACGCCACACGCGCCGTCAGTACACTCGTCTTACCGGAACCTGCCCCCGCTAAAACAAGGTTGTGATCATCATTGAGAAGCACAGCATGCTGCTGCGAGAGATTCAATGGTGAAGATTCAATCCGGCTAAATAGTACTTCCCAATTCGGGCGTTCATTCTCAAGCCACTCGTGATTTCGCTCGCTCAGCGTTTGAGAAGTCTCAGAAAGCCACGGTTCAATCTCAGCCATTCGCTTGGGCATGCGCATTTTCGCTTCCACCAAGCTGGTTTTGATTTCAACTAATTCACTGTTGAGTTGGTCGACCCAGGTTTGAACTTTTGAATGCGATAGATAAGCCGGAAGGTGTTTAAGTTGATACAACTCATCTTCCCACTTAGGAAGGTATTCCGCGAGTTTGCGGCACTGGGTATTGTGCCAATCTTGATATTGACGTACCGCTTCAACCGCAAACTTACGACAATGCGGCCAAGGCAAGCCTTGAACGAGCCAACTTTGTTGCTTGCCGTCTTGCTCATGAGCAAAGAACTGAAGAGAGCTCCAAAGTAGACCGCGTTTAACGCTCACTTTGCCATTCCAAATAGTAAATGGGATGTGTTCTTCACTACCCACTGAACTTAATAAAACACTGTTCTCTTTTATTTCGACTTGGTAATACTCATTTTGAATAAAAAACTGTGCTTTATTAGAGGCAGTAAGCTGCATGAAAGGTGCGCCTTTTGATATAGAAGTTCCAGTTTTATATCATTTTAGACGGTTAAATTGTAGCGATGGATGAGGCACAAATCGCCTTCTGTCGGTATTCTTAATTAAAAATCACATTACTGTTGAATTTGTGAACAACGATTATCCCTATCGCTCGCTATCGATGCGTTAAGTCAATGACAATTCTGTTGATTTCCTGAGCAAATGACAATTTTTATTAAATTAGGTCATAAACGCGCTATAGTGAGTTTGTTAAAATTCTCTCGTTTTCCACCGGCAACGAAAGGCGCATTGTGCAAGCTGCTTTAAAATTTCGCCTCTATTGGGCAAACAAAACCATCAACTACAGTATCCTGATCCTTATTACCTTATTAGGCGTCGTGATTCCTGCATGGTACTTTCAACAAAACTCATTGATCACGCCCCTCATCTTAGGTGTTATCGCGGCTGCATTGGCAGAGAGTGACGACAGCTTCACGGGAAGGGTCAAAGCACTGATTCTTACCTTTATCTGTTTCGCCGTCGCCGCTTTCTCAATTGAGATTCTCTTTGATACGCCATGGGCTTTTGCGGTCGGGCTGTTTGTCTCAACCTTTGGCTTTATCATGCTGGGTGCTATCGGCCCGAAATACGCCAGCATTGCGTTTGGATCGTTACTGATCGCCATCTACACCATGCTCGGCGCCCATGAAAGTACCAACATTTGGTTTCAACCGCTGCTACTTCTCACTGGTGCGGCTTGGTACTATTTCATGTCGATGATTTGGCAGATGTTCTGGCCACTTCAACCTGTTCAGCAAAGTCTTGCAACTGTATTCCTCCAAATCGCCAATTATCTCGACGCGAAGGCCAAGCTATTTCATCCAGTCACAAATTTAACGCCTCAGCCGATGCGTATCGAGGCAGCAAAGTTAAATGCGGCTACAGTAAACGCTCTCAACGCTTGTAAAGCAACGCTATTAAGCCGCTCTAAGCGTGGGCACATTGATGGCCCAAGTGACCGATTTTTGAATATCTACTTTATCGCACAAGATATCCACGAACGAGTTAGCTCAAGCCACTATCGTTATCAAGATTTGGCCACCGAATTCGAGCGCTCAGACGTTTTATTCCGCTTTAAGTACTTACTTGAGTCCCAAGCTCAGGCTTGTCGCGATATTGCTCATGCGATTCGATTAGGGAACGAATACACCATACTGACCAGTCGATTTTGGCGTTAGCGAATTACAGAACTCATTGGGTTATTTGGAAGAGCAAGAACAAGCTCACTGGAAGCGTCTTCTGAGCCAGTTAACCTACTTGTTCAATAACCTTGCGACCGTAGAGAAACAGCTTAGTAATATTAACAACCCAGATGCAGAGCGCTTGGAAGAAGATGTGCTAGATGATACAAACCCACATACGCTTAAAGCGATGTGGCAACGTATCTCAGCGAACTTACACAAAGATTCCATGCTGTTTCGTCATGCATTACGTATGTCGATTGCACTAACAGCAGGCTACGGGATCATCCAAGCCTTCGACATTGATCGTGGCTACTGGATTCTGCTTACCACATTATTTGTTTGCCAACCAAACTACAGTGCGACAAGACAAAAACTCACAGCGCGTGTAATAGGCACATTGGCGGGCCTACTGATTGGTGTGCCACTTCTTACTTTCTTCCCTTCACAAGAAAGCCAACTGGTGTTTATTGTGGTTTCTGGGGTGATGTTCTTTGCTTTCCGAATCAACAACTACGGCTATGCGACGGGGTTTATCACTCTATTAGTGCTGTTCCTGTTCAACCAACTGGGCGAAGGTTATGCGGTAGTACTTCCTCGCCTTGCAGATACACTGATTGGCTGTGTGCTGGCCGTTGGCGCGGTCATGGTCATTCTGCCCGATTGGCAATCAAAACGCTTACACAAGGTCATGTCAGATGCGATAGATGCAAATAAACAGTATCTGGGTCAAATCATTGGCCAATACCGAATTGGCAAGAAAGATAACTTAAGTTACCGAATCGCCCGTCGACAGGCACACAATAACGATGCAAACCTTTCTTCCGCGATCAGTACGATGCTGGCAGAACCTGGTAAGTATCGAACCGCCGTGGATGAGAGTTTTCGCTTCTTAACGCTTAACCATGCCATGCTCAGCTACATCTCTGCTCTTGGCGCACACCGCACAAGAATAGAAGATGAGGCCATTCATCAATTGGTGCTTGATGCACACCGTTGTATCCACCAGCATTTAGATGTGCTTCACCAACAATTACATCAACATTGTGAAGAATGCGATTTATCCTCAATTAACGATACGAACTTGGAGCAGCGCTTGAATGAATGGCGCGACGAGGACGACCATTCAGCTCGAATGGTACTTCAGCAATTGCATCTTATTTATCGCATGCTGCCGGAGTTACATTCGCTCGCCTCTAAGTTTGCCGTTCGCGTGAACTAACTCAGCCTGCAGTCTCACTAAGACTATTGAACCGGCTTCGCATATTAAAGGGGTAGACTATGATTCTACCCCTTTATGATTACGGGACTTATTCATAAGAATATTCTTACACGTCACTTGATACCACCTGACATTTCTCGGACAAAAATCACCATCCAAAACCTATTCTAGCCATATTAGAACACTGTTTGATTGTGACCATGAAGGTTGCTGAGGTGGGTTAATGAAGGAGAAGCCCAAGAAACGTGAGGAGGTCGAGATGACTACTCAACAATTTAATGAGTTACGAAAGAAGATTAATGAGTTGACTGCTGCTCAGCTGAAATCACTACAAGGTGACATTAACCATTCTCTTCATAAAAAGAAAGCCCTTACTATCAAGTGAAGAACGCGAGATGCTGTCAAAACTGTTTGTTTAATCAAACATTGAGTAAAAGCACTTGCACGAAATAACAACACTTCCTATGCTAACAAAAGCATACAAGTGAGAGGATTAACATGCCAGTATCGGGAATTCAGTCCGGATATAATATGATTCAGCTGTCGCAGAAGGTGGCTGAAGGTGCTGCGCATGAAATCCAACAAGACTTTGTTAAAGAAAACGATTTGACCTTCAATAAAGTGGATCTCGTCAAAGACAACGAGCTAGCGTTTAATAAGGTTGCCTCTGAATTACCAGCCAATCCAATCGAGCCTCTCGTCCACCTAACTCAAGCTGCAAGCTACAACCGTATCGGCGCCTCTGTTGTAGATAAGAACAACGAAGTGATTGGCAGCCTGCTCGATATCCACGTTTAGTCATTTCTTCACGTCTCGTCATTTGTCCAAGTTTATCCATTTCTTAGCTTCATTCGGCCACTTTCTACCCTCTTTCGTTGATTTATGAACCATCATTGCTAGTAGATGTGCCGCTGAGCTATCAAACGTATCACTAGAGTGTGCTCGACTTCATACATAGTAAAAGGACTGAATACTAAAAAGCGCGATAATTCTATGAGCTATCGCGCTTTTGCTTTCGTATTAGTTGCCCTTCTTTGAGCTAACGACTCTGTTGCCTCTCGTTAGCCATTACTTAGAACATTATTGTTCAGCAATGATTCAACGATTTCATTCGACGTTAGCCCATTGAAGTCTATCGAGTCGCCAGATGTTCGACGACGATCGTCTGGCTTACATTTGCGTCCGTGGTGATACTCAAGGACACAGCTTCTGTCGACGCATCATAATCGGCTGTGATGTGGCCAAGCAGATCATCCATATCGATCATCGGGTTGTTTAGATCAGAGATAACCTCTCGCAAATCAATACTGTCCTCGTTCACAGTAAAATCAGTAATGGTATCAACTGCCCCTTCATCCACTGAATCAACTGTCCACTTGAAGATATCACTGCCGTCTCCACCCGTTAAGATGTCCGACCCCAAGCCGCCAATAAGCACATCATCACCGTCTCCACCGACGATAAGGTCATCACCCTCACCGCCCGTCAAGTTAATGCCGGCATCTCCACCAACAAGATAGCTGTCATCGGTCGTACTTGACTGATCAATATCGTCACTATCGTCGCTGACATCCAAGCTAATTTGGACAGGCGCAGACTGGGCTTCATCACCATTAGATTCTGTAGATATCGCCGTAACAGAAATATCGTAAGAGCCTATATCAATACCACTGTTGGTGTCCGTCGCCACTATTTCTAGCGTATCAATTTCATCGCTTGGTACTGTCCAAGTGGTACCATCGAAGCTGATGCCTGATGGAGAAACACCGCTTGTCACCTCAGCACTAGCAGGTACACCCGTTAGTTCCAGTGAAAGCACCTCGTCAATGTCGGTCAAGGCCGCCATAATGCCAACGATCGCGAGACCTTGGCCGCTTGCTGTTTGGTTCGCAGCAATCTGTCTAATGTAGTTAAACTGAGGATCAATGCCCAACGTCGGAGCATCAGCCACAGGCGTCACATTAATGGTGAAGTCTTGATTCGCTTCTAACGCCGTGCCCGCTGCGTTCTCGAAGTACACTCCATTATCTTCGACTTTCACCGACAAGTTGATAGAGGCGGCATCAACATCTCCCGCATCGACAAATACCCCCTCTGAAGCGTCAGTCGCACCAAGAACCGCGTTAATGTTATCTGGGGTACCCATCAGAATAACTTCACCAGCCATACCCGCTCCAACCGTAACGCCACTGCCTACAGGAGGCTCAACACGCACATCACCCTCTGTCACACTCAAGGTAACGGTCATCAACTCATTCGCTTGTGCACCAGTAAAATCGATATCACTCACGCTAATGCCCGTAATCTTCTGACCATCCGC
>LZQR01000031.1_pt1 | contig 38443 bp, 55 predicted proteins | sample 768601 | NCBI WGS metagenome assembly LZQR01 (sample SAMN05207299, study PRJNA324521) | oil field metagenome | isolation source: sample BH-FW-24 from oil reservoir | place: India: Bombay High | collected 2015-12-04
CGAGGGCGCCTGGTCTGACCGTGTGGACGCCGCGCTGCGCGCCTATTACGGCTGGCTGCCGGTGCGTGAGCCGCAGGACCGCCGGGCGCGCTATGGCGCCGAGAACCACGACCCGGAGGAGGGCGAGGGCGCCTGGTCTGACCGTGTGGACGCCGCGCTGCGCGCCTATTACGGCTGGCTGCCGGTGCGTGAGCCGCAGGACCGCCGGGCGCGCTATGGCGCGCTCGAGATCGGGGATCTGGCGACGCTCATCTTCCTGGAAAGCCGTTTGCTGGCGCGCTCTGACGAGATGACGCTGGATGATTTCCCGGTGCCGCTCGATTCCGATCCCGAGGATCCTCTCGTGCAGGAGACCGTGCGCAACTGGCTGCAGGCGCGGGTGGGCGGCGAGGACCGGACCTTGCTGGGCGCCGAGCAGTTCGACTTCGTCATCCGCACGCTCGAGCAGTCGGTCGCCGCCGGCAAGCCCTGGCGGATTTTCGCCAACCAGGTGCTTATGGGCTCGGCCACCGCGCCCGATTACACCAAGGAGCCGCCGCTCTGGCTGCGCTGGGGCATGCGTCTGGCGGGCGGCAGATCTGGGATTTCGCCCGGCAGACCCAGTTCGGCGTGCCGATGACGCTGGACACCTGGATGGCTTTCCGGCCGAGCGCGAACGCCTGTTCAGCGCGGCGCGCGAGCGAACGCCGATTTCATCGTGCTGACCGGTGACAGTCATAATTTCTGGACCGTGGATTTGAAGACTGATGGCGGTGAACGGGTTGGCGTCGAGTTCGGCGTGACGTCCGTGACCAGCCCGTCCGACTATGAGTTCGTCAACGCGCCGAGCGTCGATTTCGGCCAGATGACGCTGAAGGCCAATCCGCACATCCTGCATCACAGCGTGTACGCGAAGGGGTTCGTGCTGCTGACCCTGACGCCGGAAGAGGCGGTGGCGGACTTCGTTTCGGTCTCCACCATCAAGGACACCGCCTTCGAGGCCGGGCTCGACAGTCGCTGGCGGGTCACGCCGGCCCTTGGCGGACCTGTGGCCGAAGTCGAGCGTCTGGGCTGATCGCATTCACCGTTGCGGTCTTTTAAGGCGGTCGCGCCTAGACAGGGCTGTGCAGCTGGGCCAATTTGAAGGTCAATTCGGGGGTGAAATAAGGGGTTCCCATGTCGTCTGACGAAAACATCGTGGCGCGCATCTGGCGCTATATCGGCGCATTCCAGCACGGAATTCTGCGCATTTTCGGGATCTTTGTGATCCTTTTCCTGCTGATCGTCTTCATTGGCGGCCTGTTGTCGAACGACGAGTTCGAGCTGGCGGACAGCGGCGTCCTGATCTTCGCGCCTGAAGGTCCGGTCGTGGAGGAACCCACCACCATCTCTCCCAATGACGCCTTCACGGCGTCCCTGCTGGGCGGCGGTCCGGGGTCCGAAGTGCTTCTGAGCGATGTGGTCGAGGGCTTCCGTCGCGCCACCGAGGATGACGACGTCACCACCATCGTGATGAATCTGGAGCGTTTTGGCGGCGGGTATCCGGCCGCCCTTCACCAGATCGCGCACGAGATGGACGCCTTCCGCGATGCGGGCAAGGAAATCATCGTCTATGGCGATAACTATTCCATGACCGGCTATTTCCTGGCGTCTCACGCCAGCCAGATCTATCTGCACGATATGGGCGGCGCCAATGTGAACGGCTATGCGGTCTATCGCACCTTCTTCCGCTCCCTGCTCGAGCGCCTGAACGTCACCGTGAACGTCTACCGCGTGGGCACCTTCAAGTCGGCGCTGGAGCCCTATCTGGGCGACGAGATGTCCGAGCCGGCCGCAGAAGCCAACCGTTATGTGTTCGGCGATCTGTGGAACGCCTATCAGGATAGCGTGGAAGCGGCGCGCGGCCTGTCTGACGGCGCGCTCCAGACCTATGCCGACCAGTTCCCGAGCTGCTGGTCGCCCAGGGCGGCGATACGGCAGCGGTGTCCCTGAACGAAGGCCTGGTGGATGAAGTGATCGGCCGCGGTCATTACCGTGACCTGCTCGAAGAGCGGTTCGGCCGCGATGAGAGCGAGGATTCCCTGGCTTCGTCGCCAGCGACTTCTTCGACTATGTCGAGGCCAATCGTGAGTTCAACCTGATCCCGAGCGACAAGATCGTCGTGATCAAGGCTGTCGGCGGCATTGTGGACGGCAATGGCGATGGCGGCGTGATCGGCGGCGATCAGCATGCCGAGCTGATCCGTCGCGCGCGTCTGGACGACGATGTGCGGGCCATCGTGCTGCGCATCGACTCCGGCGGCGGTTCGGCCTTCGCGTCCGAACTGATCCGCGAGGAGCTGGAAATGGCGCGCCTCGAGGGCAAGATCGTCATCGCCTCCATGGGCGGCGTGGCGGCGTCTGGCGGCTACTGGATCGCCACTCCGGCGCATGAGATCTGGGCCGAGCCGACCACCATCACCGGCTCGATCGGCATTTTCGGCTTCATTCCGACCTTTGAGGACAGCCTGGCCGAGATCGGCGTCTACGAGGATGGCATCGCCCTGACCGAGACGGCGCGTCAGCCCTCCCAGTTCGGCGGCGTGACCGAGGAATGGGACACGATCCTGCAATCCTCCATCGAGGCCGGTTATGAGCGCTTCCTGTCCATCGTGGCGGAATCGCGCAACATGACCCGCGACGAGGTGGATGCTGTGGCGCAGGGCCGCATCTGGACTGGCCAGCAGGCGTTCGATCGCGGCCTGGTCGACCAGCTTGGCGGGTATGACGAGGCGATTGCCGCCGCGGCCGCCCGTGCGGGCCTGGAAGAGGGCGATTATCGCGTCATCGAATTCCGTGACGAGGTGGATCCGTTCCATCAGTTCCTGCAGATGTTCGGTCAGAGCGCCGGCGTTGCGGTCTTCGGCGAGGGCCTGCTGGGTTCGGGGCTGCTGGGCGATATGGCCCGCGGCGCCCAGGCCGAGATCGAAACCATCAACATGATGAACGATCCCAACGGCATCTACGCCACCTGCTTTGAGTGCACGGCGTTCCGCACGGCGCACTAGGCGACGCAGACTGCAAACGCAAAGGCCCGGCTGGTTCAGCCGGGCCTTTTTCGTGATCAGGTCTGGAAGTGGGGGCGGAGCCAGTTGAGGAACTTGCGCACCTTGCTCGACTGAAGGGCCTCTTCACGCCCCGCAATCTTGTAGGCGGGCCCCTTGAGCCGGGCTGCCGGGCCGACCGGAACCAGCAGGTTCCGCTCGACCAGAAGGCTTAGCAGATAGGGGCTGCCCAGCAGCACGCCCTGTCCCGCCAGCGCACACTGGACGGCGTATTGCTCATCCTCGAAGACGCGGTCCTGCGCGATCTTGAGCGATGCGCCCGTCTGTTGCGACAGGTCCGCCCATGTGGGCGCCGCGCCGATGGGCATGCGCCAGCCCGGGCTGAGCAAGTCCACGCTGCGCCCCGCCAGCGCCTTGTCGCGCAAGGCGGGCGTCGCGAAAGCGCCGAACTCATCCTCGACCAGAACCTCATCGCCCTCCTGCGCAGGTCCATAGCGGATCGCGAGATCGATCTGCGGGGCGCGCTTGAGGTCCACAGGCGCGTAGGAGGGTTCGATCTGCACGTCGAGATCGGGCAGGTCGCGGCGAGCCGGGCCAGCCGGGGCGCGAGCCACAGGCTGGCGAAAGCCGGCGTCACCGCCAGGGTGAGGCGGCCGGACCGGGTTTTCAGCTCGGCCACGGCCAGGTCAATCTCGGCAAAGGCGCCGGACAGGCGCTCGGCCAGGTGCTGGCCCTCCGCCGTGGCGCTCACCCGCGCGGGACCGGATCAGCAAGGTCAGACCCAGCTGACCCTCCAGCGTCTTGATCGCATGCGAGAGCGCGGTGGGCGTCACCCGCAATTCCCCGGCGGCGCCCGCCAGGCTTCCATGACGGATCGCTGCTTCAAGGGCGCGCATGGCCCGGTGGGAGAGATGGGCTGACATGAGAAAATCTCATTACGGAGTGAAGTCATCTCTATAGCGCATGACGCCAATATGAGGAAATTCAGACGCCTCTTTTGAAGCCTGACAATCTGAGAGGTGAGAAACATGCATGTCCTGAGAGTGGATGCGAGCGTGCGCAAGCCAGGCTCGCTCAGCCGCAAGATCGGAGACGCCTTCCTGGAGGCGCTGGGCGAAACCCATCCTGCAATGACAGTGACCGAACGCGATGTGGGCCTGAACCCGCCGCCTCTCATCACCTCAGACTGGGTGGCGGCGGCCTTTACGCCGAAGGCGCAAAGAAGCGCGGCGCAGTCACAGCTTCTGGCGCAGAGTGATCACGCCATCGCCGAATTGCGTCAGGCGGAGATCATCCTGATCACCGCGCCCATGTACAATTACGGCATGCCGGCGGGTCTGAAGGCCTGGGTGGATAGCGTGGTGCGCAAGGACGAGACCTTCACCTTCGATTTGGCGCGGGGCGACTTCCCGCTCCAGCCCGTCCTGTCCGGCAAGACACTGGTCCTTGCGACGGCCTGGGGCGAGTTCGGCTTTGAGCCGGGCGGCGTCCGGGACGGGCAGGGCCATCTGATAGGCCATGTAAAGGCGGTATCGGGCTATCTGGGCGCGGACCGTTTCGAGCATGTGGGGGTGGAGTATCAGGAGTTCGCCGATGATCGCTTTGAAGCAAGCATGCAGGCGGCGCTGGAGCGCGCCAATGCCCTGGGCGGGCGTCTTTAAAAGAAAAGCCCGGGAGCGGACCTCCCGGCTTTCGCCTGATTGCGGATCAGCCTGCGCCTAGCGCTTGGACTGCTCACACAGATTCATGAATCGCTGGCGCAGTTCGGCGTTCGCCTTGAATTCGCCGCGGAACATGGTGGTGATCGTGGAGACGTTCGGGTGGTGCACGCCGCGCGTGGTCATGCACTGGTGCTTGGCGTCCACGAAGATGGCGACGCCCAGCGGGCTCATCGCGTCCTCGATCGCGTCGGCGATCTGGGCGGTCATGGTCTCCTGGGTCTGCAGGCGCTTGGAGAAGGCCTCGACCACCTTGGCGATCTTGGAGATGCGACAACGGCGCGGTCCGGCAGATAGGCGACGCAGGCCGTGCCCAGGATCGGCGCCATGTGGTGCTCACAGTGAGACTCCACATCGATATTGGTCAGCATGACCATGTCGTCATAGCCCTGCACATCCTCGAAACGTTTGCCGAGAATCTTGTGCGGGTCTTCGTCATAGCCGCGGAACCAGTCGTTATAGGCGTTCACGACACGCTTGGGCGTCTCCAGAAGGCCTTCACGGCGGGGGTCGTCGCCGGCCCAGCGCAGCAGGGTGCGCACTGCTTCTTCAGCTTCTTCACGGGTCGGGCGAACGATGGCGTCCTCAGGGAGGCTGGCCAGGGTTTTCTTGTCAGTCATGGCGTCCATGAATGGCGGATCCTTTCGTTGACGGGCGCGTCCTGCGCAGGACAGAACGACGAAGTACCGGTTTCCGGATCCAGCAGGGCGGGACGGGGAAGCCGTCGGCGCGCGCCGGGTCTAGATGTTATCCTCCGGGAAGCGGGTTTCACCGCGTCCAGCGCTTAGTTAGTTTCGGCATTTCAAAAGTCCAATGCCGTAACAAGTCTTTTTCCCAAGCGGACGACGTTGTAGACCGGCGCCTTGGTGCAACGCAAATCCCTGCGCTGCGCTCAGACTTTGGAAAAGTTCAGATGACCGTCCTCACGCTTTACGACACCGCAGCGCGCAAGAAGCGCGACTTCGTCCCGATCGATGCCGACCGGGTGACGATGTATGTGTGTGGTCCGACGGTCTATTCCGAGGCCCATATTGGCAATTTCCGCCCGCCGGTGGCGTTTGACGTGCTGTTCCGGCTGCTGCGTCACATCTATGGCGCGGAGCATGTGGTCTATGCGCGCAACATCACGGACGTGGATGACAAGATCAACAAGGCGGCCGCTGACGCCGGCGTTGATATTTCCGTGATCACGGACAAGTACGCGGCGATCTATCGCGAAGACAGCGCGGCGCTGAACATCACCCCGCCGACGCTCGAGCCGGCGGCGACCGCGCACATGCCCCAGATGATCGCCATGATCGAAAAGCTGATCGCGGACGGTTTCGCCTACGCCGCCGAAGGGCATGTGCTGTTCTCGGTCGGCAGCTACGACAAGTACGGCAAGCTGTCCGGGCGTTCGCTCGACGACATGATCGCGGGCGCGCGCGTGGAAGTGGCGCCCTACAAGAAGGACCCCGCGGATTTCGTGCTGTGGAAGCGTCCAAGCCCGGTGAGCCGGTGTGGGAAGCGCCCTTCGGCGATGGCCGTCCGGGCTGGCATCTGGAGTGCTCGGCCATGATCGAGGCCACACTCGGCGAGACCATCGACATTCACGCCGGCGGCGGCGATCTCGTCTTTCCGCACCATGAGAACGAGGTGGCCCAGTCCGTCTGCGCCCATGCGGGCGCGCCTCTGGCGAACTACTGGCTGCACAACGGCTTTCTGTCGATGGCGTCCGAGAAGATGTCCAAATCGCTCGGCAATGTGATCAAGCCCAATGACCTCTTGCAGAACGGGGTGAAGGGCGAGGTGATCCGCTACGCCTGATGACCGGCCATTATCGCGCGCCGCTCGACTGGAACGCCAAGCTTCTGGAGAACACCCAGCGGTCCATGGACCGGCTCTATGGCGTCCTGCGGCGCCTGAAAGGGGTCAACGTGGCCGATGTCGCTGCGCCCGAAGCCGTGATGGACGCCCTGCTGGATGATCTGAACACGCCCAAGGCGCTGGCGGCGCTGTTCGAGATCGCCGGGCGCGCCAACAAGGCCGACAGCGAGGACGCGCAGGCCCGGGCCAAGGGCGAGCTTCTGGCGGCGGGGCGCCTGCTGGGCCTGTTTGACCAGGATCCGGACGCCTGGTTCGGTCTTGATACGGTTGATGAAGCGCTGCGGGCCGAGATCGACCAGCTTCTGGCCGAACGGCTGGCGGCGCGTCAGGCCAAGGATTTCGAGAAGGCGGACGCCATTCGCGAAATCCTGAACGCCAAGAACGTCCAGGTGGATGACGGGCCGGAAGGGGCGACCTGGCGGCTCAAGGACTGACGTCTTGAAATCGCCCGCCGGGGTGCGGACATAATCGCCATGAGCGAGATCTACACCAATGACCTTCTGGAGCTGGCGGCCGATATTCCCCATATCGGCCGCCTGCCGGACCCTGACGGCAGCGCCAGTAGGGTTTCGCGCATCTGCGGGTCCGAGCTGACGCTGGATCTGAAGGTCGCGGATGGCCGCATCGCCGATCTGGGGCTCGAGGTGAAGGCCTGCGCCCTAGGCCAGGCCAGCGCCAGCGTGTTCGCCCGCGCGGCCCTCGGCGCTGACCTTGAAGAAATTCGCGTGACGCGGGAGGCGCTTAGGTTGATGCTGAAAGAGGGCGCCCCGGCGCCGAATGGTCGTTTTTCCGCCCTCAAGGCGCTTCAACCCGCCGCATCCTATCGTCAGCGGCACGGCTCCATAATGCTGGCGTTTGACGCCGCCGAGCAGGCGTTTGAAGCTGCGTTGTCGCAGGACTGAGAGCGGCGTAGCCGGTCCCGGCCAGATTTGGATTGATCGTGTGTGAAACTGGGCCTCTAATGTGCGAACGAGCTGGAATTACACGTTTGCCGACTCGCGTAGGACTGGTACTGCTTCGCGCCTATCAGATCGGATTGTCTCCGGTGCTCTACGCTTTTGGCGTACGATGTCGTCATCAGCCAGTTGTTCGAATTACGCAGTGGGATGCGTGACCGAACAGGGATTATGGCGCGGCTCCTGGCTGGCGGCGGGCCGCGTTCTGCGGTGTCGGCCCGGCGGGACCTGGGGTATGATCCGGCTCCGACACCTCGCCTGGATGTGGCGTGGTGGAAGGTCTGGGCGCTACGCGAGGGGCCGGCGCGCGACACAAAAGGCTACATTCTTTCGGCGGATGATGCGCCGGAAGATGAGTGAGCGGGGGAACGGACGTGGATCAGCCAGTCCGATCAGGAATTTCAGCCGTCATCGTGACCTTCCGCACGGGTGACGTTCTGCTTGAATGCGTGGATTCCGTCCTCGCCGCCCCGGACATTGACGAACTGGTCCTCGTCAATCACGACAATCCACCCGAAATGGTCGAGCAGCTTGAGCAACGCGCCCGCCACGACGCCAAGCTGAGACTGGTGCATACCGGTGAAAATCTCGGCTTTTCCAAAGGCTGCAATATCGGCGCGCAGGCCGCACGCGGGGATGCGCTGCTCTTTCTCAATCCTGATGCCGTGCTCAAGCCCGGGGACGCCAGCCGTCTTCTCAAGACCGTTCAGGGGCGAGCAGAGCCGGCCATAGTAGGGGCCCGGTTGATCGGGCCGGACGGCCGGGAACAGCGCGGCGCGCGTCGCGGCGCCTTGACGCTGGGGTCGGCCCTGACCGGTTTCCTGGGTCTGTCCTGCGCCTTTCACCGCGAGCATGAACCGCTGCCATCCAGGCCGGTCGCCATGCCGACCGTTTCGGGCGCGGCCATGCTGATGACCCGGCGCGGGTTTGAGCGGCTGGAGGGGTTTGACGAAGGCTATTTCCTGCATGTCGAGGATATCGACATCTGCAAGCGCGCCCGTGATGCAGGCGGCGAAGTGATTTTCGAGCCCCGCGTCGAGATCGCCCATGTGGGCTCCACATCCAAGATCAGCCAGATCAAGGTGGAGATCTTCAAGGCGCTCGGTCTGGCGCGCTATTTCACCCTGCATGGCGGAGTGGTCGGACCCTTGCAGGGGTTCGTGCTCGGGCCGGTCTTTCTGGTGGGCGCAGTGATGCGCTCGGTGCTGTTTCAGATCCAGGCCCGGACCGCCGGCAAGCTGCCCGCGTCCGAACTCTAGATCACCGATCGTCTAGGGCACATCCGAGCCGGCAGGCTCTTGCGGATTCAGCTGACCTTCAAATTCAGGCATCGGGCGAGCCTCCGCCTCGGCCTGGCTGGTCGCCGGTCCGTTCTCGGCAATGTCGCGGATCAGCCACTCCATTTCCTTGATCTCGCGGCGCTGGGCCTCAATGATCCCGTCCGCCAGTTCGCGCACGCGCACATCCTCGATGCCGGCGCGTTCACTTGTCATGATGGCGATCGAGTGGTGCGGGATCATGGCCTTCATGTAGGACTGATCACCCACCGTCACCTGGGAGCGCACCAGGAACAACGCCAGCACGAACACAACGGCGCTGCCGGCGTAAATGCCGAGATTGATCCTCGCATTCCTGTACATGCCCAGCATGAAGGACAGCATGACCACGGCCATGGCGGCGCCCATGACGAAGGTCATGTAGAAGCGGGTTTCGCTCCAGCGCACATGCTCGAGCGCAAAGGTATTGAAATACATCAGGATGAACATGACCAGGGACGACGTCCCGATCATCGCGGCGAAGCGCCAGTAATTGCTCTTGCTGTCCATGCCTCAGGCCTCGTCAGTTGCGAGTAGAGAAACTGTCTAACGAGGCATCTCGCGTCCGGTTCCACTGGACGGGGAATGTGAGGTTCAACGGGGCGGAAACGGCCCCGCCTTCGAGAGCGCGGACTCGATGGGGTGCTTGAGCGCGACGTGTTCGAGCCAGTGCGCCGTCTCGATCATCTTGTCCAGATCAATGCCCGTGCTGAAGCCGCCCCGTTCGAGCATGTAGACCACATCCTCGGTCGCCACATTGCCGGTGGCCCTGGGGGCGAAGGGACAGCCGCCAATCCCTCCGGCAGAGGCATCGATCACATCAACGCCCGCCTCGACGGCGGCGAAGACATTGGCGATGGCGGTGTTGCGGGTGTTGTGAAAGTGAAGGCGCAGACGCGCCTTCGGCGCGGCGTCCCGGACAATGTGGACCGCCTTCTTCACCTGCCAGGCGTCGCGACGCCGATCGTGTCCCCGAGCGCGATTTCCTGCGCGCCCGCGGCGGCGGCGCGTCCGGCCAACTCGCCCAGAATGGCCGGGTCCACCTCGCCATCGAAAGGATCGCCAAAGGCCACCGAGATGGTGGCCGACAACGGGATGGCCGCGTCATGGGCCAGCACCGCGATGCGGTCCAGAAGGTCAGCGGTGTCCTGCGGCGTGGCGTTCTGGTTGCGTTTGCCGAAGCCTTCAGAGGCGACCATCACATAGTTGATCTCGTCACAGCGGGATTCGATGGCCTGACGCATGCCGCGCTCATTGAGCGCCAGTCCGATGAAGGACACGCCGCGATCACGCGGAACCTGCGCCATCACCTCGATGGAATCCGCCATCTTGGGCACGGCCTTGGGATTGACGAAGCTCGCCGCCTCCATGCGCTTCACGCCGGTCTCGATCAGCCGCTCGATGAATTCCAGTTTGACCGAGGTGTCCAGCAGGACCGGGTCGTTCTGCAGTCCGTCGCGCGGACCGACTTCCACAATCTCGATCGGGCGGCTCATGGCGTACTCCCTGAAGGCTCGGTTGCAGCATCGGGGCTGCAGCCGGTCGCGGCGATCAACAGGACCGTGTCGTCGCCGCGTGAATAATTGAACCCGTCCACCAGCCGGACCGCGCAGGCGCGCTGGACAAGTGGACGAAGCGTCTGGGCCGCGGAGTCGCTCCAGCGGCTGAGATCAAAGACGTAAAGGCGCGGAGCGGAGAATCGAGGTCTCCGCTGGCCAGTTGCGCAGCGATTGCGTCGGCATCTCGCAATTCCACCTCGCCCCGGGTCAGGAAGACGAAGCTGGGCTCGGTGTAAGTGGAGATCAGCGGGGCGTCGGGGACAAGGGTGCGCAGGTCCGCCACTTCCCGGGCCGCGGGGCCCGAGGGAAAGAGGATCGAGGCGGAGGGCGCGACCACGCCGCGGCCCAGCCCGTGCCAGCTCAGCCCGAGGACGACGAGCGCGATCAGCGCCAGGTCATAGCGCCGCATATAGAGGGCGAAGGTCGCCGCCAGCCCGCAAAACAGCATCAGGCCGCCGCCAGATAGGCCGCCCAGAGCGCGCCGTGAAAGCGGATGCCGAGGGCGATCAGTACGCCTGAAGCCAGAATGACGCCCAAAGCCAGAAGGCCCAGTCCCAGCAGACGCCAGCGGCGCTCCACCCGTCCCCACCGCACAAATCCGAGCCCGGAGATCACGCGATCGCCGGATAGATCGGCAGGGAATAGTGCGGCAGCTTGGTGGGCAGAAACTCGATCAGGAGCCAGGCGGGCGCGATGAAGGCGACCAGCAGGCGCGCAGCCCGGGCGTCCGGCGTCTGCTCGCGCAGTCCTTGACGAGGCTGGCGATCCCGGCGGGCAGGCTGACGATGGCGGGCAGGAAGAGGAGCGGCAGCAACAGGAGATGACTGCCCGGCGGCGCGCCATGGCCCTCATGCCCCGAGGTGACCTTGGGCGCCATGTCCCCGCCGAGCGCTTCGGTCAGAAAACGCCCTTCGGAAACGATCTGAACGCCGATGAGCCAGGGCAGGATGATCAGCGCCGCCAGCAGCGGGCCGGGCCAGTAGAAGAAGACTTTCAGCCAGACGAGGCGCCGCTCGAGTGCGCAGAGCGCCAGCACGGCCAGAGCCATCATGATCGGGGTCACCGGACCCTTGATCAGAGCGGCCAGCGCAACGAACACCCACATCAGCACCGCCCATTTGCGGCGCTTTCCGGGCGTTTCAGCCAGCCAGACCTCGATCAGGGACAACACGCTCAGCCCGGTCATGGCGGCCAGCATGGCGTCGGTCTTGGCGATGCCGCCCTCGCTGGCGAGCAGCAGGCTGACCGAGACGAGCGCGCCGGCGAAAACGCCCGTGCGATGGTCGTACAGCCGCCGCCCGATCCAGAAGGCGCTGAGCGCCGCCAGCATCGCCCCAGCACCGAAGGCAGGCGATAGGTCCAGATCTCGCGCGCCGCGGGTCCGGTCGTCACGGCGACGGTCAGGCTCTGCATCCAGTAAATGCCGATGGGTTTCTTGTGGCGGGGCTGATCCTGGAAGCGGATATCGATGATATCGCCGGTCTCGGCCATCTGCGCGCTGGCCTGGGCGAAGCGCGCTTCGTCCCGATCCAGAACCGGCAGGGTGAACACTCCCGCAAGGCTCGCAACGAGCGCAAGCAGGGCAATGAACAGGCGGGCCCGTTCGGTGTTTATCAGGCGATCTTGCAACAACATGAACGGCCCGGGCGCAGGAAAACAGAAAAAGGTCGTGCGTCTGTCTCAATAATCGGTATGAAACGCGGCGAGATATTCTTCAAGCAAGTCCGTCCAAGACGAAGCGTTTCATGACCGATTCCCGCCCTGAGCTGAGCATTATCGCCCCCATGCACAATGAGGCGGGCAATGCCGCGCGCCTTGTGGAAGAGATTTATGGCGTTCTCAAGGACCGCTCGCACGAGATCGTCATTATCAATGACGCCAGCACGGACGGGACGCTGTCTGAACTGATCGCCGCCAAGGAGACCGTTCCGACGCTGCGCATTGTCGCCCATCACCGCAATGCGGGACAATCGCGCGCCATTCGCACGGGCGTGCTGGCCGCCAGGGCACCCTTCATCTGCATGCTGGATGGCGACGGTCAGAACCCGCCGGCGGACATCCCCACGCTCGTGGACGCCCTGATCGCCGAGCCTGACGGCACGGGCATGGTGGCGGGACGCCGGGTCGGGCGTCAGGACAGCGAATGGAAGAAAACGGCGTCGCGCATCGGCAATGGCGTGCGCAAGGCGCTTCTCAATGATGACGCCGATGATACCGGATGCGGGCTCAAGGCCTTCCGCCGGGACGCCTATCTGCTCCTGCCCTTCTTTGATCACCAGCACCGTTTCCTCCCCGCCCTCATGAAGCGTGAAGGCTATCATGTGGAGTTCCGCGATGTGGGCCACAGGCCACGCATGGCGGGACAATCGAAATATACCAATCTGGGCCGTCTTTTCGCCTCGTTGAGCGATATGTTAGGTATAATGTGGCTCAACAGTCGTGCGCGTCAGCCCGGCGGCTGGGACGAGATCTAGAGGCTCCGGTCCAATCCGGCGCCGGTGGTGGACGGGCGACGGGGATAGGAGGCCGACCATGGCCGATTCAACGGGTTCAGGTGTTGCTGTGGGGCTCGCCAGCTCTGAAGCGCAAGTTCAACAGAGCGGGGGCTCAACATGTTCACGATTTTCCGAAGCTTCTGATACCGATGGCGTATTACGCCTGGTGGCATATAGCGACGCCTTCTTCGGCGCCGAGGGCGCGTCCATGCTCACCAATGCGCTGTTCACCCTGGGCCTGCCCAGCGGCGACTGGGCGGTGTCGGCGGCCGACCTCATCCTGACGCTGGGCCTTGTGATGCTGTTCATCGAGATGATCGGTTCGGCCAGTTCGGGAACCTCGTCGCTGCTGAACCATGGCCTGTCCATGGCGACGCTGCTGATCGGCATCCTGCTCTTCCTGCTGGTGCCGGTCTTTGCGACCTCGACCTTCTTCCTGCTGATCGTCATGGCCCTGCTCGACGTGGTGGCGGGCTTCACCGTGACGGCAATCTCCGCACGTCGCGACCTCGGCGCCGGCTAGACGGACCGCCAGAGACGCAGAAGTACGGCCGGCTCGATCCTCGAGCCGGCCGTTTTCGTTTTGGCGCGAGAAGCCGGACCTCAGTCCCTGCGCGACCAGGCGAAGGCTTCAAACGGGGCGTCCACCGGGGTGTGCGCCACATGATTGGTGTAATTGGACATGATCTTCTGGCTGTAGCCAGGATCACCTCAAGCACATTGCGCTGGGAGAAGCCGGCGACGAAGAAGGCCTGCATGTCTTCATCCGACATCACGCCATGCTGACGGATCAGCTTAAGGGTGAAGGTCCGCAGCGCCTCCAGACGGGCGTCCGGCAGCGGGGTTTCATTGCGCAGGGCCTCGTTGATGGCGTCATCGACCTTCATGCTCCTGGCGATGAAGGAGTGGGCCGGCACGCAGTAATGGCAGTTGTTCTCCACATTGATGGTCTGCCAGACCACGGTCAGCTCTTCGGCATTGAAGCTGGTGTTCTGAAACAGCGCATGCACGCGCTGATAGGCGTCCAGCAGTTCAGGGGATTCCGCCATCACGGCGTGAAGGCCCGGCACCATGCCGAAGGCTTGCTGAGACTTCTCAAGCAAGGGCTGTGAGGCTTCTGGCGCGGTGGCGGCGGTGTGAAGGGTGAACTTGGTCATGGCGTGATCCTTTCGCTGGCCCCGGCGGAGGGGCCAGCGAGAGCTAGGACTCTTTGAGTGATCACTCAATAATAAATTTGAGCAATCACTCAAATGTGAGCTATGCTGTGCGGGCTTTCCCGGAGTAGACTGGGGCGAAAGGGGGCCTGTCATGCAACGCGCCGCGCCATATGATCGAAATGAAGCGCTGAAGGCCGCTCAGGACCTGTTCTGGCGCAAGGGGTATCACGCCACCTCGTTGAAGGATCTCGAGGCGGCGCTGAACATGAAGCCGGGCAGCATCTACGCGGCGTTCAAGAGCAAGCACGCCCTCTACCTGACCTGCCTGGAACGCTATTTCGACGAGACGGTGGCCGCATTGGATGCGCGTCTCGAGGCCTCGCCCACCGTGCTTGACGCGTTGGCGGACTTTGTCCGCGCCTTCGGCAGGGAGCACCTGGCCAGCGAGACGCCCGTGCGGGTCTGCATGCTGGTCAAGACCGCCCTCGAGGCGACGGAGGACGAACCGGATTTGCGCGACCGGGCGCAGGCCTATCTTCTGAAGATGCGCGCAGCGTTCGAGACCTGCTTCCGTCAGGCGCAGCAGGCCGGAGAGGTGTCCGGTGATCATACCCGGCGCAGCTGGCGGTGAACCTGCAGGCGGACATCACCGCGATCCGGATCGAGGCCCAGCAGACTGGCGGGTCAATCACGACGGCCTGGCTGGCCAATCGCAAGGCGCAGGATGTGCTGGCGCTGCGCGACAGTCCGGCGCACTAGGCCGCGCTAGATCATCACGAACAGGAATGCCAGAACCCACACCCCGTCCCAGACGGGGCTGAACCGGTGTTCGATATTGTCCAGGGTGAACAACGCGCTCATGCGGACCGCTCCTGACCGCGCTTCGGCGCGGGCGCGCTCAGGCTTTGCGCATTGTCATACGCGCGAGCGTAGCGGGCCCGTTCGCTGGCGTCGGCGCGCAGACCGCGGCGCGGGTGCGGAAAATCGGCCTGAAGCTGAACGCCGGTTGCGCTGGTGATGCGGGCGACCGCCGGTTCGACCGGTGCGTCCGTGCGACGCGGCCTCGACGCTCCGAGGTCGCAGGCCGCGACGGTCTTCCTGCCGCTCGTGCGTGCGCTCGGTCGGGTGCACCTGCACCGAACGCGAAGAGGTCGGAGCCGGGAGCGCGGGGCGGCGCGCGGAGTGTGAGCCATAAACAAACATGGCCTGGACCGAGCAAGGTCCAGGCCAGTTTTAACGCTTCGTTTACGTCTCTAAACGCGCCATTAACCGTGATCGCGTTTCAGTTCGGGACGGATCACTCCTTGGAGGCCAGCTGATCGAGCTTCTGACGCATGGCATCCAGCTCCGCACGCAGCGCCTGCACGTCGTCAGACTTGGCCGAGGACTCCTGAGAGGGCGCGCCGGGCATGTCGCCCATGGAGCGCCGGTTGAAAGGGGGTGAACATGGACATGGCCTGCTGGAACATCGCCATGTTGCGCTTGGCCTGTTCCTCCAGCATGGCCATGGAATTGCCGCCCATGGCCTCGCCCATTGCGCCCGCCATCTTGTCGCGCATGGCCTGGTGCTGGCGCGCGAAGGTCTCCATCGACATCTGCAGATAGCTCGGCACCATGGATTGCATGGAGTCGCCATAAAAGGAGATCAGCTGGCGCAGGAATTCGACCGGAAGCAGAGTCTCGCCCTTGGACTCCTCCTCGAAGATGATCTGGGCGAGAACGCCCCGCGTCAGATCGTCACCGGACTTGGCGTCGATGACCTTGAAGTCGCGTCCTTCCCGGACCAGCTCGCGTAAATGGTCAAGCGTCACATAGCGGCTGGCGGACGTGTCATATAACCGCCGGTTCGCATATTTCTTGATGATCACGGCGTCAGACGTCTTGGTCTCGGTCACGCGTTGTCCTCCCTGCGGTCCCTGGTCTCTTGCTTCGAACTCTCCGGAATAACCGGCTCGACTCAGCTGGCATTCAACGTCATTAATCAAGTGCGGCGCGAAGGCTCGAAGGCAGGCGCTCCCATCATGATTGCTGCGAGCGCCATATTGTTATGCTGCGCAGCATAACCCGAGTTTGGCCCGAAGGACAAAGGGGAAATCGAGATGCGGCGAACAGCTTTGGTGACAGGGGGCACGCGGGGAATTGGTCGTGCGATTTCAATTGCCTTGAAAAACGCCGGATACGCCGTTGGCGCGAACTATTGTGGCAATGACTCTGTTGCGGCGCAGTTCACGGAAGAGACCGGCATCCCGGCGTTCAAATGGTCCGTCGCCGATTATGACGCATGCGCGGAAGGCGTCCGTCAGGTCGAGCAGGCTCTGGGGCCGGTCGATGTGCTGGTCAACAATGCCGGCATCACACGTGATGCGCCGTTTCACAAGATGACGCCCGAGCAGTGGCGCGAAGTGATCGACACCAACCTGAACGGCGTTTTCAACATGACCCATCCGGTCTGGTCCGGGATGCGCGATCGCGGCTTTGGCCGGATCATCACCATTTCCTCGATCAACGGTCAGAAAGGCCAGTTCGCCCAAGCCAATTATTCCGCCTCCAAGGCCGGGGATCTGGGCTTCACCAAGGCGCTGGCCCAGGAAGGCGCGCGCAAGGGCGTGACCGTGAACGCCATCTGTCCGGGCTATGTGGCGACCGAGATGGTGATGGCCGTGCCCGAGGAGATCCGCAACCAGATCATCGCGACCATTCCCGCCGGTCGTCTGGGCGAGGCCGACGAGATTGCCCGCTGCGTGGTGTTCCTCGCTTCTGACGACGCGGGCTTCATCACGGGCGCGACGCTGACCGCGAATGGCGGGCAATATATGACCTGAGGGCAACAGGGTCGGGCCGAGCGCAGACAAGCCGCGCTCACGCCTCGAAATCGCCGTGAAGCGGATTACACTGTGCCTTCATGAAACGTGGAATTCTTGTCCTTCTCGTTCTCAGCGCCGGTCTGTGGGCGCTCGGAACCGGAGAAGGCGTCGCACAGAGCAACCCGTTCCGGCGCATGCTGGGGCAGGAAGTCCAGACCGTAGAGCGTTCGTTATGGTTCGAGCGCGCGGACGGACGCGGCGGCTTCACATTTGATCGTTCGGCCTCCATGCCGCTCATCCGCGCGGATGACGATGACGAGATCATGGCTGTTCATCAGGTGCGGGCGGCCGGGGCGGCGAAGTCTGGATCACCGATACCGGACGCATGCTGCTGCGCCAGTCCAATCTGGGCGGCTGGACCTATTTCCCGTCTGACCGTCCCGACGGCGTGATCGTCGAACCCGTGGGACAGGCCCAGCCGCTCGCCGCCGAACCCATGGATGGCGAAGCGCTTGAGCGCGTGGCCACCGAGATGGCGCATGCTCTGGCCCAGATTTCCCGCAAGGAGGTGCTGGCGGAGCTCACGGCGCTCGACCCGGAAGGCAATGCGTATATGGCCGACGCCATGCGCATGGTGCGCCGGGGCGCTGATCTGGCGCCGCGCCGCACGGTGCGCGAGCTTGAAGTGGTTCGGCTGGGCATCGGCGAGGCGCCCCAGGTCAGCTATGACGGGCAGGTGCTGGATGTCTCCATCACCCCGTCGCTGGGATATGGGGGGCGACCCAGCTCGGCCCTGATCCGTCGCAGTTTTGAAAACCCGGCGCCGCGCTAGACCCTAGCCAGGCGCGCCGTCCGGCCCCGGCCGCCAGTCCTCCGGCGCCAGCTCGAAACCGTCGAACTCGAACCCGGGCGCCACCAGGCAGCTGACCAGCGTCCAGGCGCCAAGGGATTCCGCCGTTTGCCAGGCATGAGCGGGAATGACCTGTTGCGGGCGTTCGCCCGCGCGCAGATTGGGGCCGAGTCTTTGATGGCGGGCGGTTGTCGCATCCTCGCTCCAGCTTAGCGACAGGGGGGCGCCCGCCTGCCACAGCCAGGTTTCGGCCGCGTCCACCTTGTGCCAGCGGGACACTTCATCCGCCGCCAGCAGGAAATAGATCGCCGTAAAGCGGGCCCGACCATCCGGTCCGGGGGCGTCCCGCCAGGTCTCGACATAGTGTCCGCCTTCGGGATGGGGCTTCATGCCCAGCATCCGGATGATCTCGTTGACTCCCATATCTCCGGATGGCGTCATGGCGCGCTCCTATTGGCCTGATTTTTGCAAGACATTCCCGGAACAAAACAGGCGCAGGTTCATGACCCAGAATACCTTTGGTAAGCTGAAATTGCTCAAATCGGGTGGCTCGACAAGCCGCGTGATGGATTTGCTGTCTGTTCAGGAAAGCGCCGGCGCTCTGGGTCTGACCAGCAAGACCTCCATGTTTAACACCAAACGCCTGAACACCAGCTTCATTGTGAAACACACCCTGCGCGCCTGGGAGCGCGAGCAGGTTAGCGGCGCCCGCATCTCGGCCACCAAGATCATCATTCCGATGTCCGAGACGAATCTCGATTCAGGCGGACACAGCATTTTTGTCGAGGATCCGGGCCTCGCCGAGAAACTCAGCACCCATCTGGGCGTCGCCAAGACCTTGCCGCGTTTCCGGGAGGATATTGCGCGCCTGCGCGAGCTCTGCGCCCTGCCGTCCTTCGATCCCTACCTGCTTTATGATCATTTCCGTCGCTCCAAGCGCAAGGTGTCTGACGCCTATTTCCAGATGAGCGCACAGGAGGTTTCCCAGATCAGCGAGTTCGTTGCGGGCCAGATCAATCTGCTGGTGCGCCGTGCGCTCAACACGGCCCAGGACGGCTCGCTCCTGCAGGCGCGTCGTCTGGCGAACACCCTCTTCGAGGACCATGAATCCGAGAAGCTGGATGTGCTGCGCAGCGCGCTGAACATGACGCCGGATCAGTACCGGCTGAGCATGAATGGCTGGAAGGGCACGCTGTATTATTGCTGGCGCGCCGGGGCCTGCGGCAAGGATCTGTCAGACTTCCTGACCGCGATCAACGCCCTCAATCTGGGCCAGCTGCATGCGACAGACCGGGACGAGTACCGCCAGCTGGTGGCGGGCGTGTCCAGCGAGGCCAAGCAGCGCTGGGCCCGGGTTCAGACCAAGCTTCAGCAGTACCATGATCAGTTCGCACGTTTTCTGAATCACGGTGATGGCGGCGCCCTGTCATCCTTCCTGAATGCGGCTCCGGAACTCTTTGTCGAGATGGGCGACGATATCAGCCGCATCCAGCATGTCTGCGCGTCCTGGCGGTTCTGGCAGGGTGATCGCAAGGCGTCAGAGCTTCCGGTTGCGGAAGGCCGCGCCCTCCTGCTCGATTATGACAGCGTTCTGAGCTTTGAAGAGCAGCGCAAGGCTGCCTGATCAGAAGCTGTCCTTGCGCCGACGCAGTTCGGCGAACACCTCTGCATCGCTGGCCGCTTGCAGACCGAGCCGCGCGCGCAGACCCTCGTCATCCCAACGCAGGAAGGGGTTGGCTTCACATTCTGCGGCCAGAACCGTGGGGATTGTCGGCTTGTCCTCGGCCCTGAGCTCATCCACGCGCCGGGCATAGCTCTGAAGCGCGGCGTTCTCGGGATCTACGCTCAACGCAAACCGGGCGTTCGCCTGGGTGTATTCGTGGGCGCAATAGATAACGGTTTCCGGCGGCAGACCGCGCAACCGCGCCAGTCCGGCCTGCATCTGCTGGGGCGTGCCCTCGAACATCCGGCCGCAGCCCAGGGCGAACAGGCTGTCCCCGACAAAGGCGACGCCCGCCTCCTCGAACCAGTAGGCCACATGACCGAGCGTATGCCCGCCGACATCCATGACCCGGGCGGTCAGGTTTCCCAGTGCGACCGCGTCACCGGCCGCGACAGGCTGGTCCACATGACCGATGGTGGCCGCTTCGGCCCTGGGCGCGACAATGCGGGCGCCCGTCGCCTGCCGGATCGCTTCATTGCCGCCGGCATGGTCCCAATGGTGATGGGTGTTCCAGATGGCGCGGATCGGCCAGTCCAGGGTCTGGGATTCTTCCAGGATCACATCCGCTTCCGGCGTGTCTATGCAGGCGGTCGCGCCCGTTTCCGAACAGCGGATCAGAAAGCCGTAATTGTCCTGAAGGCAGGGGAACTGCCGGATTTCAAGCGCCATCAGGCCGCCTCCCAAATGTGTAACCCTTGAACGAGAGCTGGGTCTTACCCTTATCAGGTCAAGAGCCTAGCATGGGGCTCGACCCGCTTGCCATGAGCTGACCGATGCGAACCGACGCCCTTGATATCGCCCGCTTCTACCGCACCCCGCCGGGCCGGGCCGCGCGGGATATGGTGCAGCGTCGCATTCTGGCGCTCTGGCCGGATGTGGACGGGCTCGACATGCTGGGATTTGGCTATGCGCCGCCCTATCTGGAGCCCTTCCGCGGGCGGGCGCGGCGCACCATCGCTTTCATGCCCGCCGCCCAGGGCGCGGTGCCCTGGCCCGCCCCCGGTGTGGGCAAGGGCGGGTTGAGCATGTTGGGCGACGAGCAACGGTTCGCCTTCAAGGAAGCGCTCTTTGACCGGGTGATCCTCGTGCATGCTCTGGAAGAGGCGGCTGATCCCGCCCGCCTGCTGCGCGAGGTCTGGCGGGTGATGGCGCCGGAAGGTCGCCTGCTGGTGATCGCGGCGCACCGGACCGGATTGTGGTCGCGCGCAGATTCCACCCCTTTCGGTCATGGCCGACCGTTCACGCGCAGCCAGCTCACCGGCCTGCTCAGCGATTCCCTGTTCGAACCGATCGCCTGGTCGCGCGCCCTGTTCACGCCGCCCTGGCGGTTCACTTGCGGACCCAAGACGGCGCGGGCGTTTGAAAGTGCGGGCGAGCGGCTCTGGCCGGCCTTTGGCGGACTGATCCTGAGTGAAGCGGTCAAGCATGTGGGCGCGGTGCGCGCGGGCGGCGCGACGCAGCGGGTGCGCAGAAAGGCGCTTGAAGGCGTCACAAGGCCCGCGCTATCTCCTCGGTCAGATCGCACACCGCATGAAGATGAGCAGAAAGGCGCACCATGACGCTCCAACCCCGTCCCGGTCTTCTCGACATCAAACCCTATGTGCCGGGCGCAGCCGCGCCGGAAGGGGCGGTGAAACTGTCCTCGAACGAGAACGCGCTGGGCTGCAGCCCCAAGGCGGCGGACGCCTTCAAGGCGGCGGCGAGTTCGCTGCACATCTATCCCGACGGCGGCGCGACCGAATTGCGCGAAGCCATCGCGAAAATGGAAAACCTCAAGGCCGAGCAGATCGTTTGCGGCGCGGGCTCTGACGAGCTGCTGCAGTTGATCGGCAAGGCCTATCTCGGCCCCGAGGACAAGGTGGTCCAGAGCCAGTATGGCTTCCTGGTCTATCGTCTGGTGGCGATGCAGTCCGGCGCCCGGATCGTGTCTGCGCCTGAAAAGAACTATACCGCCGATGTGGACGCGCTGATCGAGACGGCAGGTGATGACGCAAGATCGTCTTCCTGGCCAATCCCAACAATCCGACCGGCACCTGGATCCCGGGCTCGGAAATCCGTCGCCTGCGGGAGGGGCTACCGGACTCCACCCTGCTGGTGATCGACTGCGCCTATGGCGAGTTCGTCGATGCGCCGGAGTACGAGGATCCGCTGGCGCTGGTGGGTGAATACGACAATGTGGTCGTCACCCGCACCTTCTCGAAAATTCACGGCCTGGCCGGTCTGCGTCTGGGCTGGATGTATGGTCCCAAGGACGTGGTGGATGTGATCCACCGCGTGCGCGGCCCGTTCAACGTCAACCTGCCCGCCATCGAGGCCGGGACCGCCGCCATTCAGGACCGCGACTTCCTGAAGAAGTCCAAAGAGCACAATGACCGCTCGCTGGCCTTCCTGACCCAGCAACTGGGCGGTCTGGGCTATGATGTGACGCCGTCGGTGTGCAATTTCGTGCTGGTGCATTTTCCCGAAACGCCGGGCAAGACCGCCGATGACGCGAACAAATTCCTCGCCGAGCGCGGCCTGATCGTGCGGGGCGTGCAGCCCTATGGCTTGCCGAACGCGCTGCGCATCTCGGTGGGGCTGGAAGAGCACAACCGCGCCGTGGTTGAAGCGCTCGAGGCCTTCGCCAAGGCGTAAGCGCGCCAGCGCTCAACGGTCGAAAAAAAAGCCCCGGACGCCTGGCGTCCGGGGCTTTTGCGTGTCTGCGGCGGCGCCTAGTCCAGTGCGCCGACTTCGCCGATCCGGGCGGGCCCCAGGAACAGGCCGCCATCCTGCAACAGGAAGGGCAGGGCGATGCCCTCGTCACGGCGCGGCGCCATCATGGCCGCCAGACGCAGCGCAGCGCCCTGTTCGTCATAGACGAGGCGGGCGTCTTCCAGCGCCGAAATCAGACTTTCAGGGTCGGAGACCACCACGCTCAAGCGACCCGCAGGGCGGATCTCGCGATCCAGCGTGATCTCGCCCGACCCGGTCAGGGCGGCCGGGCCCCAGTCAAGCCGGGTTTGCCAGATGACAAGACGGCCGCCGGCGCGGGACCAGGCCAGCGGGTCTCCCGCCAGGGACAGTGTGTCGAATTCTGTCAGCACGCTATCAAGCTGAACAAGCGTGACGGTGTCGCCAAAGGCGGACTGAAGCGGATTGTCGAGCTGGCTGTCATGAAACCGCATGCCTTCGATTTCGAACCCGCTGATGAATTCGCCTGTCTCGGCCATGCGCCCGTTCATTGCAAAGCGCTCGACGGCGCCGATCATCGGTTCGGGTCCGGACAGGGCCTCAATGGACAGGGCGTTGATTTCCGCGCCGATCTGGCTCGTGACTCCCTTGCGGGTGATGAGGCTGAGGCGCGCCTTCTCGCTGACGAGGGCGTATTGAGAGCGCTCGCCATCAATGCGCGTATCCAGAATGGCGTTCTGGCCCAGCGTGACGATCCAGTGATCAAGATTGTAGAACTGGGCGCTGGCGGCGGCGGCGTCCATGGAGATCCGCCAGCCTCCGTCCGTGGCCGGCGCGCTGACTTCCGCTTCGCTCAGATGGATGGTGAAGCGGAACGGATAGCCGCGCACCTTCATCGTGGAATAGTCAATGGCGTATCCCGCCTCGACCTTGTCCTCGATCCAGGCCTCGGCGGCGGTGTGGATCTGGCCGGACATGATCACCCAGTAGGCCGCGTGGATGACGATCGCCAGCGCGAGCGCGCCAAAGGGAAGATACAGGCCGAGCCGGGAATGGGGGCGAGCCGGGGCGTGTTGGGCGGTCATGCTGCGGCCTCGGCGGAATGGGAGGCCGGCAGAAGCGCGTCCGAAGCGGTCTCGATCCGGGTTTGAAGTTCAGCCATGAAGGCGTCCTTGCTCAGGCCCGGTTCGATCGCGGGCAGGAATTGCACAATGATCACGCCAGGTCTGCGCACGAAGCCATGGGGCGGCCAGTAGAGGCCTGAATTGAGCGCAACAGGGACACAGGGCGTTTTCATCGCCTTGTATAGCCCCACGACACCGGGTTTGTAGCTGTCGCTTTCACCCGGCTCCAGGCGCGTGCCCTGCGGGAAGATCACGACCTGACGGCCTTCCTCGGCGCGCTGGCTGGCCTGTTTGAGCATGTCGCGCAGGGCTTTGCGCCCGCGGAGCGGTCCACCTTGATGTTCTTGAGCTTCATGGCGTACCAGCCAAAGAAGGGCAGATAGGCCAGCTCCTTCTTCAGAATGATCGCCGGATCATCCAGAATCGCCCAGAAGGCCAGGGTCTCGAACATGGACTGGTGCTTGGAGGCGACGAGGGCGCCGCCCTTCGGCAGATGCTCGCGTCCACGGACCTCATAGCGAATGCCGCAGATCAGTCTGAGGCCGCCGAAGACCAGGGCCAGATAGACGCGCATGCAGCCTTTCACGCCGCTGCGCGGGCCGAGCAGGAACGGGGCGCAGACAATCCCCATCACCACCATCAGCCCGTACATCCAGACGACGAAAATTGCAGACCTGAGTGCGGCCACGTAGCTCTCCTAGACAGTTCAGATGGGCTTAAAGCGTGCGAATGCGTTCGCGTCCATAGACGGCGGCGTATTTTACATACTCCACCAGCCATCGCCGCGCTTCATGGCCGCCGCTCCAGGGCGCCGGCGCCGGCACGCCATAGGCCACCAGTCGGACATCCGGCATCGCCGCCTGCAGCTCCAGTAGCGCGCGGGGCATGTGATAGTCGCTGGTGACGACGATGATCCGGTCATAGCCGTGCTGGCGGGCCCAGGCGGCGGTCTCGGCGGCGTTGCCGATGGTGTCGGCGGCCTGAAGTCCGAAATCCACGCAGCATTCGAAGAGCGCCTGAGACGCCCCGGCCGCGGCGGCGATATCAGCCGGCGGACTGTCCGGATTGACCCCGGAGATGAGCAGACGTCGCCCCGAGCCGTCCTGCAACAAGGCGGCGGCGGTGCTCACGCGGTTGGGGCCGCCTGTCAGCACCACGATCGCCTGTCCGCGCACGGAGGCGTCGGGGGTGAAGGTGCGGGCCTGGCGTACAAACAGCGCAAAGCCCACCACGAAGGCGGTCAGAAGGATGAAGGCGGTCAGCCTGAGGAACCGCCCGCCGCTCATGACCATCGCGCCTTCAGATCGCTGGAGACGGCCGTGCGCGCGGCGACGGCGGCGATGAGCGCTGCAATCAGGGCGGCGAGGGGCGGGATCATCAGCGCGCTCCAGCCCAGCTCAAGCGTGGGCACAAAGAACAAGCCGCCAGAGGCCGCCCCGGCCTGCGCCAGCCCCAGGGCGGCGAGCGCCGCGGCGATGGATCCGGTCAGACCCGATTTGAGGCCCAGAAAGAAGAACCGTTCCTGAAACAGGCCCGTGACATAGCGGTCGGGCGCCCCGACCAGATGCAGGGCTTCAGCCACGTCCCAGCGAGCGGCGAGCGAGGCGCGCGCGGCGAAGGCCACCACGGCCGCGGCGGCGACGGTCAGCAGGAGCACCAGTCCGAGGGCGAAATAGCGCACGGCGTTCGCGGCGCGCTGCACAGCGTCTTCCCAGCGTTGATGATCGTCGACAAGTATCTCATAGGGCTCGTCTGCCAACAGCGCCTCGATGGCGCCATTGGCCGGCGGGTTGTCGGCATTGATCTGCACCGCCACCAGCCGGGGGACCGGCAGGTCTTCGGGCAGGTCCGCCGATCCCAGCCAGGGGCTGACCAGGCGCTCGGCTTCGGCCCGGTCCATGGCGATCACGCCGGTCACGCCGGGCAGGCGGGCGATGGCTTCGGCGGCGGCGACGGCGTCCGCATCCGCATCACGATCCTCGCCGGGCAGGATCTGGACGGTGATCTCGGCGGTCAGCTGATCGGTCCAGCCATCCGCCGCGCGCCAGGCGCCCGCGGCGCCGAAGGCGGACAGGCAGGCCAGAAAGACCAGGATCGCCGCCACGGCGAAGAGCGGTCGGTCCCGCCCCGAATCAGGCGGCAGAAGCGGCGCGACCCGTTGGGCTTTGGACTTGTCCTGGCTCATGCGGCGCGCACCTTGCCCACCAGTCGGCCCTCGGACAGCTCCAGCACCGGCGCGTTCAGGCTGTTCACGAGGGTCAGGTCGTGGGTCGCCATCAGGATCGTCGCGCCCAGCCGGTTCAGCTCGACGAACAGGCGCAGCAGGCGCCGCGCCATCTCAGGGTCCACATTGCCCGTCGCTCGTCCGCGATCAGCAGGTCGGGCTTGGAGATCACCGCGCGGGCGATCGCGGCGCGTTGCTGCTCTCCGCCCGACAGGGTCGAGGGAAAGGCGTCCATGCGCTCGCCCAGACCGACCCAGGCCAGAAGTTCGGCCACATCCTCGGCATAGCTTGAGCGCGCCTGGCCTGCGACGCGCAGGGGCAAGGCGACATTGTCGAAGACGGTCAGGTGGTCTAGCAGGCGAAAGTCCTGAAACACCACGCCAATCCGGCGGCGCAGAGCCGGCAGGGCGTCACGCGGCAGAAGCGAGGCGTCCCGTCCGAACAGATTGATCAGGCCACGGGACGGGCGCTCGGCGCGATAAATAAGTCGCAGCAGTGAAGACTTTCCCGCGCCGGACGGTCCGGTGAGGAAATGGAAACTTCCACTTGGTAACTCAAAGCTTAGGTCGCTGAGCACTTCCGGGCCCCGACCATAGCGCATGCCCACGGAATCAAACCGCACCGCCGTTTCAAAGGCGGGCGCGTTTGGAGCCGGATCATTCGGGTGTGAGCTCATGGGTCTGGCGTACCGCAGCTTGGCGTGAATTCGAAGTCGACTATGCAGGACAAGCGAGGCGTCCGTCCATGATCGTGACCTGTCCCAGCTGCGAGGCGAAGTATCGCGTGGATGCCGACGCCCTGGCCGCGCGCGGCAACAAGGTGAAGTGCGCCGCCTGTGCGCACTCCTGGGTCGTGGAGGATGAGGGGCTGACCCTGAACGAGCCGGTCGAGCCCTCTTTCGATCCGTCTCCGGCGCCGTCAGAGGCCGAGCCGCAAGCTGACGCCGAACCCGCGCCATCGATTCGTGAAAAGCCCGCCGCCGCCGTGCGCGCGCGCGCCGAACAGCAACGCCTCAAACAGCGCAAGGCCGTGGAAGGCGCCGGCTGGGCCGGCGTCGCCGCCTGCCTGGCCGTGGCGCTGATCGGCGCGGTGATCTTCCGCGTCAATATCGTGCAGACCTGGCCGCGCACCGCCGGCGCCTATGCCGCTGTGGGCATGGACATCAACCCTTACGGGCTGGAAGTGGGCATGCTGACCGCCAGCTTTGAAGAGGGCGGTCTCCATGTCGAAGGCGTTCTGGAGAACATTACAGGCGGCGATCGCCCGACCGTGCCGCTGAGCGCGCGTGTTCTGGATTCCCAGGGCGCGGTGCTGGAAAGCTGGCCGGTGGCGCTGGAATCCGCCTCTCTGCCGGGCGGCGGCGCCGAACGGTTCTACACGACGCTGGAAACCGTGCCCGAGGGCGCGGTCCGGGTCGAGGTGATCATCGCTGATACGGGCGCCGCAACGCCGGAAGCGGCTCATGGTGATCCCACGGCCGCTCACGATGACGCTGCGATGTCACATGGTGACGCTCATGCGGGGGGCGATCATTCGGGCGGACAAGCCGCGCCTGCGGCGACCGATCACGGCGACGCCGCGTCGCATGATCCTCATGCCCCGGCAGATCATGGCGCCGCACAGGGTGATGACCACGGCGCGGCCGAAGACCACGCGGCGCCCCAGCCACACGCCAGCGATCATCACTAGCGCCTAGAAGCGTTCCAGCAGCCGGTCGATATAGTCGAGCTCTTCCTGCGGGCGGCCTCGCTCCGCGGCCCGGCGACGCAATTCTTCCAGGATGTCGCGGGCGCGCTGACGTTCGCTTTCGCTGGGCAGTTGGGTGTCCTGCCCTTCCGCGGCGCCGCGGCCAAGCGGATCATTGCCCTCGCCCTCTTCACCCTGATTGAGCTCCTGCTCCAGCGCTTCAGCGGCTGATTGCGCCGCACTGCGCAGTCCCGCCAGCGCTTCGTCCTGACGCGCGAGCGCGTCCTCGCCATCCCCTTCACGCAGGGCGCGGGCGGCGTTTTTCCATGGCGCGGCGGGGCATCCTGCAGGGCCTGTCGGGCGTCCTCGCCGGCTTCGCTGCCGGGCATGGCGTCTTCGATGTCGCCAAGGCCGCCGGGCAGGTTTTCCTGCGGCTCCGCCAGCTCCTGCAGACCACGCCCCGAGGCGCCGTCCTGACGTTCAAAGCTTTGCGGGCCCTCAAGGGAATCGTCAGTCGAACCACCGCGCTCAGGCTCGCCGGGCGCGAGCGGGTCTGACAGCGGGTCGCGACCGGACGGGCCCTGCTGGCCCTCTTGTTGCTCTCGCTGGGCGTTGAAGGTGTCCTCCATCAGCCCGCGCTGTTCATTGATGGCGTCGCTCAGCTCCTCGAGCGCCTCGCGCATGGCCTGGGCGGCGGCGCTTTCGCCCTCTCCATCGCCATTGCCCTGCCCCAGGGTGACCTGCATGTTGCGCAGGAGTTCGGCCAGCATGGCGAGCGCCTGACGCGAGCTTCGGTGTCGCCAAGCTCGGTGGCTTCGCGCAGGGCTTCCAGCAATTGCTCCAGCATGTCCGCAGACATGTTGCCGCCCCCGCCGCCCTCGGCGAAGCGGCCCGCTTCAGCGGCCTCGCGCATCAGAAGCTGCATGTAGCGGTCCATGGCCTGCTCGAAGGCGTCCATCAGGGCTGAGATCTCGATCTGGTCCGCGCCGCGCGCCAGGGCGTCGGCCAGCGCGCGTTCAGCGGCGGCGAGCGCGGCTTCCGCATCGGCCAGACTACCCAGCTCGGCGCGCAGGGCGATGTCCCACAGATCGCCCTCCATATGATCAAGCTCATCAAGCTCGCGCGCCCGACGCACCTCCATCAGGGCGGTGCGCAAGCCCATCCAGACAATCGCATCGTCGAAATAGGAGGAGGGCGCATCACTGACGGCGTTGAGCGCCATGGCGAGGCGACGTATTTCGTCAGGAGCGCGTTCCAGACGGCGCTGGGCTGATCATCCAGATAGGGCCGCTCGCGCGGCGGGCCGTCGGGCATGGCGGCGTAGCTGTCATCGACCTGGAGGAAACGACGGCGTTCGCTGGCGACCGACCGGGCCAGAGGATCGAGAAACACCCGTTGGGGCAGGGTGATCGTCATCTCCCCGCTTTGCCCGCGCTGGCCGGCGCCATCGACGCCTGCAAGCCGGATCACCACGCGCTCGCCGGCGAGCGGGCTGCGCGACAGGTCGATTTCGGCGAGATCCAGACCGCCTTCAGACGGGCGGATCTGACCGGGTGTGATCTCCTGGCTCTGAAAGACGGCGGCGGGCTGGCTCTCATCCGCCGGGGCCGGGGCGTATTCCAGCCAGATCGTCTCGAGCCCGTAATCATCCTCGGCGACAAATTCGAGCTTCAACCGGCCCTGCGCATCGCCCTCGGGTTCGGCTGCAAAGGTCAGATGCGGCGGCGTATCCTCAATCAGGGTGAAGTCCACGCTTTCACGCAGGCGGCCCGCCCGCAGGCTGATCACGCCATCTGACTGGGGCGTGATGCGCGCCAGTTGCACGCCCTCGGACAGAGTTTCGGTCTCGAACGGCGCGCCAGAGATGCTGGGCGCGCGATTGAGACCGGCGATGCGGGCGAAAAGCGTCGAGCTCCGGGATTTCAGCAGTGCGGCGATCGCGCAGGAACAAAGCGGGGCGACCGGTGTAGTCAGGCGCCTCAACCCAGAGATCAACGCGGGCATCCTGACCGCCGCCCGCCAGAAGCCGTGGTGCGAAGGCGTCCCCCAGACGCGGGCCCGCCGATCGCCTGCCAGGAAGCCGCCGGTCAGCAGGACGATGACGAGGCTGACGCGAAGGCCATAGGGATCAAGCCGCCCCCAGGCCGCTCTGGGGCGGCGCGCCCTGGCGGTTGCAAGTCGCGCCTTCATGCGCTCGATATGGGCGGACCAGAGCTGCGGATCGCCAGACGCCGGGGCATCGCGCAGCGCCTCGAAGGACGATCTTTCAGACCGCTATCGTCTTCCACACGGCGTTCGATCTCGGTCCGGTCGGGAACCGTGAACAAGGGCAGTTTCCAGCGGATCCAGGCCGCGGCTGCGCCCAGCGTCATCGCCAGCGCGATCAGCCGCCAGGGGTCGCCCAGACGTTCGAATGCGCCAAACAGGGCAAGCGCCAGATAGGCGCCCAGCAGCGCCGCCGGGCCGATCAGCACCGGAGCCGCGCGCTCCCACAGGAGCGCAATGCGTGCGCGAAGGAAGGCGTGCGAGCGTTGCATGACTGGAAGGCTATACGCTCAGGACCGGCTTTGCACGGGGGAAAGCCCTAGCGGGTTTCACCGTTTGCAGTGGCCTCGGCTTGCGCCTCGACGGGGGCGTCCTCGGTTTCATAGGCGCGCTCCTCATCGGTGCGCTCGTCCGGTCCCCAGAAGGGCGGGGGACGTTCGAGATCACCGCGAATGCCGCAGCCCGACAACACCATCGCCGCCGCGAATCCCAGAAAGGCGAGGGTCAGTTTCTTCATGCCATCTCTCCATCGGCGTCTGCGTCAAACAGCTCCGCCTCAAACTCGAAATGCTCTTTCCAGGCCTGCACCTGTTCGCGGACGCGCACCGGTGCGGTGCCGCCATAGCTGGTGCGGCTCTCCATGGAGGCACGCGCGGAGAGCACCGTAAAGACCCGGTCGTCGATGCGCGGCTCGATGGCCTGATACTCGGCGAGCGGCAGGTCTTTCAGCGGCACGCCCCTGGCTTCGGCGGCCTTCACGGCGGAGCCTGACACATGGTGGGCGTCACGGAAGGGCATGTTCAGCTCGCGCACCAGCCAGTCCGCGAGGTCGGTGGCGTCGGAATAGGATTCCCCCGCCGCCGCTTCAAGCGTGTCCCGGTTGAAGCTGAGATCGGACGCCATGCCGGTCATCGCCGCGACCGCGAGCGCCAGGTCATCAAAGGCGTCGAAGACCATCTGCTTGTCTTCCTGCATGTCCTTGGAATAGGCGAGCGGCAGGCCCTTGCAGACAATGATCAGCCCTGCAGCGCGCCGGAAATGCGGCCCGGCTTGGCGCGCACCAGCTCGGCGGCGTCGGGATTGCGCTTTTGCGGCATGATCGAGCTGCCCGTGGAGAAGGCGTCGGTCAGCTGGGCGAAGCGGAAGCGACCCGAAGTCCACAGGACGATCTCTTCGGCGAAACGCGACAGGTTCACCGCCGTAATCGCCGCCGCCGCCAGCGCTTCCAGCGCGAAGTCGCGCGAGGACACCGCGTCGAGCGAGTTCGCCATGGGCACGTCAAAGCCAAGGGCGTCCGCCGTCATTGAACGGTCGATCGGGAAGGCGGTGCCAGCTAGCGCGGCCGCGCCCAGAGGGCATTCATTCAGGCGGTCGCGCGCATCCAGCAGGCGGCCCCGGTCGCGCTCGGCGGCCTCGACCCAGCACAGAAGATGGTGGCCCAGCGAAATGGGCTGGGCGGTCTGAAGATGGGTGAAGCCCGGCATCACCCAGTCGGCATGGGCCTCGGCCTGTTTGACCAGCGCTTCCTGGTAGGCGCGCAGGCCCTTCGCCGCGTCATCCAGAGCGCCGCGCAGCCAGAGGCGGAAGTCCGTCGCGACCTGGTCATTGCGTGAGCGGGCGGTGTGCAGGCGGCCGGCAGGGGCGCCGATCTTGTCCTTCAGCGCCGCCTCGATATTCATGTGCACGTCTTCAAGCTCGGGCTTCCACTCAAACTGGCCCGCGAGAATGTCATCGCGGATCGCGACAAGGCCCGAGGTGATCGCCTGCTCGTCCTCGCTTGAAATCACACCGCAGGCGGCCAACATCCGCGCATGGGCGAGGGAGCCGGCGATATCCTGTTCAAAAAGTCGTTGATCCACGCCCACGGACGCATTGATGGCTTGCATCACGGCGGAAGGTCCGGCGTTAAATCGGCCGCCCCAGATTCCGCTGGCCTGAGCGTTCTGGGGTTTTACATCTTCGGTCATGGGCGATGCGTCCTTGGGCGGGGTTCGCGAACGAACCGGTAGGAAAGAGGTCGAAATGAAAACGCCGACATTGAAAACGGGCATTATCGCGGTCGGCGGCATTGGCGCTTTGGCCATCCTATACGTCATTTTCAGTTCGTTTGTCAGTTCCACCCATGGCCCGCTCGACAGTTACGCCGTGGGGACAATGGCGAAATTCCGAACGGTCCCCGAGGCGCCGGACCAGCCGCAGAACACTCTTGTCACCGAAACGGGCGAGGAGCTGACGCTTGCGGACATGCGCGGCAAGATCGTGCTGGTGAATTTCTGGGCGACCTGGTGCGCGCCCTGCGTTGTGGAGATGCCGTATCTGGACGCGCTCCAGGGCCGGTATGGTTCGGACGCGTTCGAGGTCGTCACCATTTCCATGGATCGCCGGATCGAGGAGCCGCTCGCCTTTTTCGAAGAGTACGAGCTCGAGAACCTGAATTTCTATTTCGACCCCGGAATGAGCATCGCCTTTGGCGTGATGGGCAGCGCCAATCGCGGCCTGCCGCTGACCATCCTCTATGACCGCAATGGTCAGGAGATCGGGCGTCTGGCGGGCGAAGCGGAATGGGACAGCCCGGAAGCCCATGCGCTCATCGAAGCCGCGCTGGAGCGGTATTAACGCGCCTTCACTTGCCTTTAAGAGCGGGAGCGGTCCCAATCAGGCTTTCAGTCTGGGGAGGACGCTGTCATGAAACATCTGATGATCTCTGGCGCGGGCTTGGCCGCATTGGGGCTCTCCGCGCCAGCCCTGGCGCAGGAAACGCCGGGCGAAGCCGTCGAGGCGCTCTATGACGTCATCTCGGGCCCGGTCGGCGAGGTGCGCGATTGGGACCGCTTCCGGGCGATGTTCCTTGAAGGCGCGCAGATGACGGTGCTGGCGCCGCAGCCCGATGGCGAGGACCGCGTCGTGACCCTCACTATCGAGGATTATGTCAGCCGCAATTCCGAGCGCCTGTCCGAAATGGGCTTCACCGAAGCCGAGACCCGGCGTCAGACCCATGTCTATGGCGGGCTCGCCACGGTCCTGAGCGCCTATGAAGCGACGCGCGCGGATACCGGCGAGACCTTCGCCACGGGGGTCAACACCATCGTGCTGGCGCGGCAGGAGGGCGTGTGGAAAGTCGCCAGCCTCGCCTGGCGGTCGGAGACCGGGGACTGGCCGGTCGAGCGGGCGTTCGAGACTCAATGATGCACGCCCAAGATGTTGAGGCGGCTGAGGCTCTGTTTGAGCAGACCCAGAAGCAGTTTGGCGTTCTGGCCACACTCGGTTCCGCGTTGAACCTCGGCGCTCTGGCCGGCTTCAATCCCAGAACGCGAAGCCATCGCGTCAAGACGATGAGGCGCTCTGATCGCGCCATAAGGCTTGAGACGGGTCTTGCTGGCCTGGGGGCGGCCGGGCTGTCCTATTTCACGGGCCTGGCCGCTGTGAGCAAGGAGCAGGCCGAGGCGGCGTTCCGCTATACCGCAATCGTCAATTTCACCGCTCCCATTACGGTTCTCGTGATCTTCAACCAGATCCTCGAGGGCGGGATCATGGGCGCACTCGGGAGCGGTTCAGACCTCGATGGCTGGGTGCTCAGCCTTCTGGCCGCCGCCTTTGTGGTGACCATGGTCGGGGTGGTGTCCTACGCCTATATCGGCGCTCAGATGGCGCGTGACGTCCTGCATCTGGCCCAGCTGGAGCAGGCGCGGCGCGGGAATTTCAGTCCGGCTGGGCCAGAGGCGGAAGACGGAATGGTGGAGCCGCCCGATCTCTAGTCTTCGGGCGCGCGCTCAGACTCTTCAGACGGGCCGGGCACGTAATCAAGAATGTCGCCGGGTTTGCAGTCGAGATACTCGCACATCATCTCGAGATTCTTGAAGCGGATGCCCTTGAGCTTGCCGGACTTGAACAGGGACAGGCTGGTCTCGGTCAGGCCCAGATATTTGGCGAGGTCCTTGGACTTGACCTTCCGCTTGGCCAGCATGACGTCGAGATTGATCACTAGGGGCATATCATCTCACAAGAACTGGCGGTTTTCTTCGATCTCGGCCTGGGCGATGTCGAGCGCCCGTGACACGAGATAGATGATCAGACTGATCACGATCGTGCTCAGATCCCTGAAATCGAGGACCAGAGAGAGGGCTGGCAGACCGTTTGCCCGCATGACCGCGATCGTCTCGATCAGGCTGTCGCCCATAAATCCCGCCAGGGTGGCGATGACCAGAAGGACGGACAGTCGACGCAGGTCCTGCGCGCTCTGACGCCAGTTCTCGCCAATCGTCTCGAGCCGTTTGACGGTCAGATATCCCTGAAAGAGCGCGGCGACGAACACCCCTCCGCTGGAGAGCGCGATCACATAGCCCAGAAGCCCTGCAGAGGAGGGCGCGCCCGGACCGCGTTCATCGAAGGTGATGAAGGGGATGTGCAGGCCCAGGCCGGCTTGCGCCAGGAGGCCGACAAGGCCCGCGACAGACAGACCGATCCAGAGCAATACGCCATAGCGGATCAAGAGGTAGGTATTTTTCATCCTATCCAACTTCCATTGACATAAATTTAAATGCGATTTAAAGAAATCGCTATCCGGCGAAAAGATGCGAGAAAACTCGCACAGCCGGTTGGTTGTGTCGAACAGAAAAGAGATCAGAGATGAACGGTCATCCCCGGCTGCTTGAAGCGGCCCTGAGCCTTGTCGCCGTGATCGGCGGATATTTCCTCCTGGGCTACGGCCTCAAGTTCAGCCTCGAGCAGGTCACGATCGGCGGATACGCCTTGTCCTGGAGCGTCTGGGCCTCGCTCCTGCTGTCCATCGCTGTCATCGCCTATACGCGGTTTCGCGGGCGGCCCCTATCCAGCCTAGGCGTATCGCGTCCGCGTTCGGTTCTGAAAGCGATCGTGACGGGCGTTCTTGGCGCCGTCCTGATTTTTGCGGGGGTGATGCTGTCCATTTCCCTGCTGGCGTCTGCGGGTCTGATCACCCCGCCTGACGCTGAACCTGTCATGCTGGTCGAGGGGCCGGACCTGGCCCTGAGTCTGACGCTGTCCATCGCCGTGATGTGGATCAACGCGGCCTTTGGCGAGGAATTGCTGTTTCGCGGTTTTCTGATGAACAGCCTGATGCGAGCTCTGGGCGGTACCCGTCTTGCCGGGTTCGTCTCCGCTGCGGGGATCGCGCTCGCCTTTGGCGCCATGCACATCCCGTCTCAGGGGCTGTACGGACTCGCGGTGACCGGCGTCGTCGGTTTCCTGATGGGATTGCTGTTTCTCTTCGGGAAGAGAAATCTGATGCCGGTTGTCATCGCGCATGGCGTCATCAACACGACAAGCATGATCATGCTGGCGACCGCCTAGGCGCAGCTTGGGAACACAAAAACCCCGGAAGCACGGCTTCCGGGGTTTTTCTTGGGTCTGTCGGAAGCGGCCTAGTAGCCCGCTTTCTCAAGCTCGGCTTCAAACGCCGGGACAGCGTCGAACAGGTCTGCGACCAAGCCGTAATCGGCGACGGAGAAGATCGGGGCTTCCTCGTCCTTGTTGATCGCGACGATGACCTTGGAGTCCTTCATGCCCGCCAGGTGCTGGATCGCGCCGGAAATGCCGACGGCGATGTACAGTTCCGGGGCGACCACCTTGCCGGTCTGGCCGACCTGATAGTCGTTCGGCACGAAGCCCGCATCGACCGCGGCGCGCGAGGCGCCCACAGCGGCGTTGAGCTTGTCGGCGACCTTTTCAAGGATGGCGAAGTTCTCGCCATTGCCCATGCCGCGGCCGCCGGAGATGACGATCTTGGCCTGGGTCAGTTCCGGACGGTCCGATTTCGAGAGCTCTTCGGAGACGAACTCGGAGTTTGCGCTCGGCGCCGGAGCGTCGATCGTGTCCACGGAGGCCGAACCGCCGTCACCCGCCTTCTCGAAGGTGGTCGGACGCACGGTGATGACCTTCTTGGCGTCGTTGGATTTGACGGTCAGCATCGCATTGCCCGCATAGATCGGGCGCACGAAGGTGTCCGCGCTTTCAACAGCCGTGATGTCGGAGATCAGCATGACGTCGAGCTTGGCGGCGACGCGCGGCATGAAGTTCTTACCCACGGTCGTGGCCGGGGAGAGAATGGCGTCGTAATCGCCCGCGATGGAGACCACGAGGCTTCCATGGCTTCAGCCAGCTTCTTCTCGAGCGTGTCGGAATCGGCGTGCAGGACTTTCGCAACGCCGTCGAGCTTGCCGGCGGCTTCGGCCACCGCGCCCGCGCCCTTGCCGGCGACCAGCACGTGAATGTCGCCGCCGATCTTGGAAGCGGCGGTCACGGCGGCGCGGGTGGCGTCGTTCAGTTCCGCGTTGTCGTGTTCAGCAATAACGAGAACAGTCATCTTAGATCACCCCCGCTTCGTTCTTCAGCTTGTCGACCAGCTCGGCCACGGTCTCGACCTTGACGCCGGCTTCACGCTTGGGCGGCTCGGAGACCTTCACGACTTCAAGACGCGGGCTGATGTCCACGCCGTAATCGTCCGGGGTCTTGGCGTCGATCGGCTTGCGCTTGGCCTTCATGATGTTCGGCAGAGACGCATAGCGCGGCTCGTTCAGGCGCAGGTCGGTGGTGACGATGGCCGGGGACGGGATGGCCAGGGTCTGCAGACCGCCGTCGATCTCGCGGGTCACCTTGAAGCCGGAATCGGTCTTCTCGACTTCGGAGGCGAAGGTGGCTTGCGGCCAGCCCATCAGGGCGGCGAGCATCTGACCGGTCGCGTTGGAATCGTCGTCGATCGCCTGCTTGCCCAGAAGCACAAGCTCGGGGGATTCGGCCTCGACCACGCCCTTGAGGATCTTGGCGACGCCCAGCGGCTCGACCGTTTCATCCGTGGTGACGTGAATGCCGCGATCCGCGCCCATGGCGAGGGCGGTGCGGATGGTTTCCTGAGCCTGGGCCGGGCCGATGGAGACCACGACGATCTCTTCGGCGATGCCTTTTTCCTTCAGGCGGATCGCTTCTTCGACAGCGATTTCGCAGAAGGGGTTCATGCTCATCTTGACGTTGGCCAGGTCGACCCCGCTCTGATCCGGTTTGACGCGGACCTTCACGTTGTAGTCGACCACCCGTTTGACGGGGACGAGGATCTTCATCGACGGCTCCGGTTGCTACTCGTTGGAACTCTTCGGTGCGACGGAGCTGGCGCTCCCGTGAACTCGCACCGACTTTGGTCAGGCTTGAACTTAGGGGCGGAAACTGCCCTTGCCACCCCCATAAGTCAACGCGCCATGCCTGAAGGTCCGGACATGGCGCTGCGGTGCAGCAGTCCGGGCGTGAGAGCCCGCCATATGCAGATGTGCAAACGCACAGACAAACGGCCGGTTCCTGTCGAGCAGGACCGGCCGTCAATCATCGTCAGTGGCGCAGGCGAGCCTGCGCGAGACGCTTACTCGCTGACGAGAGTCAGCTCGGTGTTGATCTCGATGCGCACCTCGTCGGAAACCGCCGGCGCGGCATAGCCCAAGCCCCATTGCGAGCGCAGGATCTCGCCCGTGGCCGTGAAGCCGGCGGTCGGCGTGCCCGACATCGGGTTCGGTGCGCGCTGGTTCAGCGTGACGTCGAGGGTCACCGGGTGGGTCTGGCCCAGCAGGGTCAGGTCGCCGGTCATCTGGCCGGTCTCGCCGTCCTCGGTTTCAAAACCGGTCGCGACAAAGCGCGCGGTCGGATACTCGGAGATGTTGAACAGGTCCGGCGAGCTGAGATGGCCCACGAAGCGGTCCTGATCGGCGCCGACCCAGAAGCCGTCTTCCAGATTGAAGGTCACATCGACGGTGGAGTTTTCCGGCTCCTCGAAGTCGAGCATCAGAACACCGTCGAAATCGGTGAACTGGATGGCCTGGTGGGAGAAGCCCAGATGGGTCCAGGTGGCGCGAATGGCGGTGTGGGTCTTGTCGAACTGGTACTCGGCCGGATCGGCGAAAGCGGTCGGGGCGAGGGTGGCGGCGCCCAGGAAGGCGGCCAGCGAGGCGGCGGCGTAAGCGGTCTTCATTGTGCTCTGTCCCTTTTATTGAACGGCAGACTGCGGCCACAAGCCGCACGCCGTTACATAGGGAGGGGCGCCCCGATTTCGCTACCCATGCCGCGCGAATTTCGTTGTTTCCGAATTGGAAAAGGCTTCACGCCTGCGTGAGCGAGGGGGCTAGCGGTTCGCGCCCGGGATCCATTTCACATCGCGCGCGCCGGCCTCATTGGCGATGCGCGCGGCCACGAACAGATAATCGGACACCCGGTTGAGATAGGTGATGACCGGCGCGCCCACCGCATCGCCGCGGCTTGCGAGCTCCACGGTGCGGCGTTCCGCGCGCCGGGCGATGGTGCGCGCCAGGTGCAAGCGAGCGGAGAGTTCCGAGCCGCCCGGCAGGATGAAGCTGTCGAGCGGTTCCAGATTCTCATTGTGCGCGTCGATGCGGGTTTCCAGCCAATCGGTCTGCCCCGGCGTCATGCGCAAGGGCTCCCAGTCGAGTTTCTCGCCCTTATCCGGCACGCACAGATCCGCCCCCAGATCGAACAGGTCATTCTGGATGCGGGTCAGCTCGGCCGTAAGCGGATGATCGTCGCCCGCTACCGAGGCGGCGAGGCCGAGTGCGGCGTTCAGCTCGTCGACAGCGCCATAGGCCTCGACCCGCAGATCGAACTTGTCGGTTTCGCTCATATCGCCGAGCCGGGTGCGTCCCGTGTCGCCGGTGCGGGTGTAGATTTTCGTGAGACGGACCATGTGGCGAGCTCCCTGAACAGGCTGTGCACGCTATCGGGCCGGAGAGGGCGGGGCAATGGCGCGAGATGCGTGGGACAGATCGCTCTTAGGCGATGCTTGACGACGAAAGATGAGGCTGCCATGCCTGAGAGAAGTCACCTTTGCGTAACATCGGGGAGTGCGAAGATGAAAGGTCTGATGAGCATTCTGGCGATCGCCCTCCTGTGCGTGTCGTCTGCACAGGCCCGGCAGGCCTTGCAGACGGAAGCGAGGCGCTTTTGTCTCGAAGCGGCGCGCCGGCGGCCGGCGTCGCGCG
>LZQR01000032.1_pt1 | contig 38223 bp, 55 predicted proteins | sample 768601 | NCBI WGS metagenome assembly LZQR01 (sample SAMN05207299, study PRJNA324521) | oil field metagenome | isolation source: sample BH-FW-24 from oil reservoir | place: India: Bombay High | collected 2015-12-04
CATCCTCATAGAGCGCCGCCGCTCCCAGAAGCGCCGCGCCGGCGCCGCAGCCAAACTCCATAGCGCGCTGACCCGCTTTGAGATTCAGCGCCGCGACCACATCCTCATAGAGCGCCGCCGCTCCCAGAAGCGCCGCGCCGGCGCCGCAGCCAAACTCCATAGCGCGCTGACCCGCTTTGAGATTCAGCGCCGCGACCAGCACGGCCGCGTCCATTCCGGCCCGATAGCCGTCTTCAAGCTGGTACAGGCTGATCTTGCCGCCAAGAAAGGCGTCCGGCGTCTGCGTCACGTTTCCTGATCATCCTTGAGCGCTTCGGCCAGCAGGGCCTTGGCGCGATCCCGGTCCTGCTCTCGCACGAGAATCCGACGCTTAATCCAAGGCAAGGCCCCGCCAAAGGTCGAGGCGGTCTGCTCGTCCAGCGTCACCGCCTCGATCCCCGCCTCCTTGAGGACGGCCTGGGCGAAACTGAGTTTCACGGGATCGTTTGTCGCAAGCACTTCGATCATTCCGGTCTCCGACCTATATGCGTGTTCACCTATAATGAACCGTCCAATGCGTTGGCACAGCGTCGCGTGCTTGCCGCTTCAGGGGGCGCTCCCTATTGTGCGGCGCGCTGAACGAGAACATCAAGGGGCTCGGGGTGAACGGACTCCCTCAGGCAGACATTCAGGCAGAACCGGTCAATCCGGTGATCCGGCTGGCCACGCTCGCCAGCGATGACATGGCCGCCGTGGAGGCCGTGATCGAGGAACGTATGGCCAGCGCCACGCGCTCCATACCCCAGACTGCAGACTATCTGGTCGCCTCTGGCGGCAAGCGCATCCGCCCCCTGATCACCGTCACCGCCGCCCGCATGCTGGGCTATGAGGGCGACGGGCATGTCTCCCTCGCGGCGGCCGTTGAGTACATCCATTCGGCCACGCTGCTGCATGACGATGTGGTCGATGAAAGCGAGCTGCGCCGGGGCAAGGCGCCCGCCAACACCGTCTGGGGCAACGCCCATTCGGTTCTGGTCGGCGATTTCCTGTTTGCGCGCTCCTTCATGATGATGGTCGACGCCGGCTCCATGGACGCGCTCCATGTCTTGAGCCGCGCCGCTTCGGTGATCGCCGAGGGCGAGGTGCGCCAGCTGGCCGCCGTGCGCAATATCGACATCAGCCGCGATGAATACATGAGCATCATCGATGCGAAGACCGCGGCCCTGTTCTCCGCCGCCGCCCAGGTCGCTCCGATCCTTCACGGCTCGGACAAGGCGATCGAAGACGGTCTGGAGACCTATGGCCGCGAACTGGGTCTCGCCTTCCAGCTTGTGGACGATGCGCTTGACTATGGCGGCATGGCCGCAGAGCTGGGCAAGAACACCGGCGACGATTTCCGGGAAGGCAAGATCACCCTGCCCGTCGCGCTCGCCATGGAAAACGCCAGCGCCCGCGAACGCGCGTTCTGGAAACGCGTCATCAGCGACGGCGAGCAGACCGACGCCGATTTCGACGAGGCGCTCGCCATCCTGAAGAAACACGGCGCCCTCGACGCAACGCTTGAAGCCGCCCGCACGCACGCCGCGAACGCGGTCAATGCGCTCAACATCGCGCCGCAGAACGAATGGACCGAGGCGCTGGCCGCCCTTCCAGAGTTCGTTGTCGAGCGCGCTTACTAATCAGACGGGCGCCTTGGCCGCCCTTTTCACATCCGCAGCTCACAAAGGTCCGCCATGCGCATCTCCAGCCAGTTTGATTCCGGCAATATCGTTGTGAAGTCCGCCGCTGATCCCAGGGACATCCGCCTTGAGATCCGAAAGGACAATGGCTCGGATTTCTATCAATGGTTCCATTTCCGCCTGTCGGGCGCGAAGGGCCAGACCTGCCGCATGGTGATCGAGAACGCCGGCGGCGCGGCCTATCTCGATGGCTGGGACGGCTATCAGGCCGTCGCGTCCGAAGACCGCGAAAGCTGGGAGCGGATTGAGACGTCCTATTCCGACGGAGAGCTGATGCTCACTCTCACTCCCGAAGCGGACGCGGTGTGGATCGCGTATTTCGCGCCCTATTCCATGGCCCGTCATGACGCCTTGATCGCGGCGTGCCAAGCCGATCCGCGCGTGACGCTCGATGTGATCGGGGAAACCCTGGACGGTCGTGTCATGGACCGCCTGATTGTGGGCGAGCCGGGCGAGGGCAAGAAGACGCTGTGGATCACCGCGCGCCAGCACCCGGGCGAAAGCATGGCCGAATGGGCGGCCGAGGGCCTTCTGGAACGCCTGCTGGATGACACTGATCCGGTGGCGCGCGATCTGCTGTCAAAAGCCGTCTTCCACATCGTGCCGAACATGAACCCGGACGGGTCCTTCCGCGGCCATCTGCGCACGAACGCCAAGGGCGTGAACCTCAACCGCGAATGGGACAAGGCGAGCGCGGAAAACTCTCCCGAAGTCAAATGCGTGCTCGACGCGATGGAAGAGACAGGGGTCGACTTCTTCCTCGACATGCATGGCGATGAGGCCTGCCCTACAACTTCATTGCGGGCGCCGAAGGCGTGCCGGGCTGGACGGATGCTGACCAGAAGAAGCTCGACGGCTACAAGGCGGAGCTCAAACGCTTCAACCCCGATTTTCAGACCCAGTTCGCTATAAGGTCGATGCGCCGAACAGCGCCGACCTCTCCATCGCCACCCACTGGATGCGCCATCATTTCGGCTGTCTCGCCATGACGCTGGAAATGCCCTTCAAGGACAATGCGGACATGCCGGACACGATCTATGGCTGGTCGCCCGAACGCTCCATGAAGCTCGGCGCCAGCCAGCTCGACGCCATCCGCGCGATGCTGGATCGGCTGTAGGTTCTATGCCGCTACGGACCATGCCTTCCCACTTTGTCATCCCGGCCCTGAGCGGGATCTACTTCAGGCGTCTCTGTGATCAGAATAGAGTGATTTCGGTAGATCCCGGATCGCTGCGCGTCCGGGATGACAATTGGTATTACGAGTGAGGGAGTTCAGAAGGTTCGTAGCGGCAAGTTTCGTACTCTTCTGGGCTCATTGGGGCTGAAGTCCCCCGTTGTTCGTCTGAGCATTCACAAACCTGAGCCTCTTCGACCCAGCGACCACCACCATCAAGGCAAGCATCCATCGGGTCGTAGATCATCAGAGCCACCCCAACGACACAAGCAATCAGCAACATGGCCAAGAGCATCAGTGCCAGGATCAACCTGTTCATCGAAGCCTCCTGATCCAGCTACCGCCCGACAACCCGCCCGACCGAGACGTGCAAGCCGGTCAGGACGACCACCCAGACCGCGAAGACCAGCGGCACGCCGCCGTCCATGATCTGTGCGGCGAGAAGCCCCGTGAGCCCGATTACAGCCGTCAGCCCGGCATAGACCAGCGCGATCGTCTGATGGCTCCAGCCGCTATCAATCAGGCGCTGATAGGCATGCTCGCGATGCGCCGACAGAGAGAAGCGGCCATGCCGCGCCCGGCGCAAGAGTGTCAGCAGCACGTCGGCCAGAAAGACCAGCACCAAGAGCGGCGCAAGCCAGAGCGTGCCGGAAAAGCCGTGATTGACGAGCGCCAGCGCTCCGCCGGCGTAGAGCGCGCCGGCGCCCAGCGCGCCCACATCCCCGGCAAAGAGCTTCGCAGGCGGCCAGTTCAGCAGCACGAAGCCCGCAAGGCTCGCGGCCAGCAGCACCCCTGTGATGACGCTGGTCATCACGCCCGCCGCAAGGCCCGCCAGAGCCAGCGCGATGCCTGCGGGGATCATTACCGCGGCGAGAATGCCGTCCGAGCCATCCATGAAGTTCACAGCGTTCACAACGACAAAGACAAAGAGCGCCGAGCCGATCCAGCCGACCAGCGGCGGCAGCGCAAAACCCAGCTCATAGGTCAGCCCAAAGCGGGTGACGGGCCCGGCCGCAGTCACCATCGCCAGACAGAAAATGATGAAGGCGGCGAGCTTCAGGCGCTCATCGAGCACGAACAGATCATCAAGAAAGCCAAGAAACGCGAACATCAGGGTCACCGCCAGCACGCCGCCCAGCGCACCCGCGCCCAGCGGGAACAGGCTCGCGATGATCGCACCCGCCCCCATGCCCGCCAGCACGCCCAGCCCGCCCCCGCGCGGCGTGGGCGCGCTATGGCTCGACCGGGCGTTGGGGAAATCGAGAATGCCGCCCTTCAGGACGAGGAAGGAGACAATCAGGCTGACCAGCCCGGCGCTCGCCGCATGGCGTCACCGCCCCGCTCACGCCGCGCCCCGAAGACCACGGCCTTTGCCGTCCAGTCCGCATGTTCGCGCGCAATCACGTCGGCGCCGGCCTGGGCGGCGTCTGCAGTCTCGAACAGCGCAAAGCAGCTGGCGCCAGAGCCGGACATGCGCGCCAGACGCGCGCCGGGTTGAGCGGACAGCACATCAAGCGCCGTCTGGATCACCGGCGTCTGCGCGATGGCGGGCGCCTGAAGGTCATTGCCATCCAGCAGAAGGCGGTCGATGGCGTCATCCAGCGTGCCGGCGATCATCGGCTTGCCTGGCATGAGCCGGCCCGGCTCGGTCGCGTCATACGCCTTGAAGACGGGCCCTGTCGGCACCGGCGCGCGGGATGCACGATCACCCCATGAAGGGCGGGCCAGGCGATCAGCGGGGTCACCCGCTCGCCAATTCCTTCCATCCGCAGAGGCCGCGCATGCACGCAGGCGGGCACATCCGCGCCCACAACCGTGCCGATCTCGGCGAGTTGCTTGATCGAGAAACCCAGATCCCAGACCCGGTTGAGAAGGCGCAGGGCGGCGGCGGCGTCTGACGATCCCCCGCCCAGCCCCGCGGCAACGGGCAAATGCTTGTCGAGGGTCAGCGTCGCGCCCAGCTCGGGCTTGTCGGCGGCGGCGCGCAACGCATAGGCGGCCTTGAGCACCAGATTCTGCGGATCGGCCTGCAATCCCTCAGCGCCCGGCCCGGTCAGGCTGAGCGTCAGCGTCTCGGCAGGCAGCGCCCGGAGCTGATCGCTCCAGTCCGCGAACACCACAAGGGACTCAAGCGGATGATAGCCATCGGCGCGCGGTCCGCCCGACACGCAGGGTGAGGTTGACCTTGGCGGGGGCGAATTCTGTGGCGGCGTCCGTCATGACGTCGCTCATGCAGATCGGGCGGCCCGGCGTCCAGTCCCAGCTCCAGCCGCCGTTCGACCAGCGCGCGCTCGTCTTCATCGAGATCCAGCTCCAGCGACCGGCGCCATTGAAAACGGGCTTCCAGCGTGCGCCCTGCGGCGGCGTAGGCGTCGCCCAGATGCCAGTTATTGGTGCCGCTGTCGGGGCTGAGCGTGACCGCCCGTTCCAGCCAGTAGATCGCCTCGTCAAGATGGCCGAGCTTGAACTGGCCCCAGCCCAGCGAGTCCACGATGGCGCCATTGGACGGCTCAAGCGAGACGGCCCTCTCAACCATTTGAAGGCCGCGCTCCATCTGCTCGCCCTCGACGATCAGGTTATAGCCCAGATGATTGAGCAGCATGGGTTCGTTCGGAGCCAGATCAAGCGCCTCTTCGAACAGGGGCGCCGCAGCGTTCCAGCCGTCTGCGATCTCGACACAGGCCGCATGATAGAAGACAAAGCGCCAGTCCGGCTGACCGCGTTCCGCAGCTGCTTCAGAGACGCGGGCATAGATCGGAATGGCCTCGCCGCACCGGTCGGTGACGCGCAGCATGTCGGCCAGCAAAAGCTGTCGGGACTGGCTCGGCGTGTCTTGGACCAGCGCCCGCGCTTCCTGCACCAGCGACTCGCGCTGATCCATGCGGAATTCCAGCCAGAGGCGACTGACCAGAACCTGCTCCAGAAGCGGTCCGTCATCAATCTTGCGATACTCGTCGACCGCCGCCTCGCGCAGATCGAGCGTATCCAGGAGCTGCGCGATGGTCAGCGTATTGTAGTCGAACCCGGGGTCCAGACGCTGAACCACGCGCAGGAACAGCACGGTGTATTCCCCGGACGCCCGGTTGCTGATGAGCGAAGCGGGCGGAAACAGCGCCCGCGCTGCGGCCTGACGAGGCGTGTACATGCGCGGCGCGCGCCCGCCGCGGTCGACCCGCGACAGCGCCGCTGCAATGTCCGAACGCTCGGCGCCGGGCCCCTCCAGAGCACTGGCGTACAAGGAGCGCGCTTCATCACGCCGTTCCTGACGCTCCAGGAAAGCGCCGTACATCAAGGTGTTGAACGCTCTCAGGCCCGGCACGCCCGCCAGCGCTTCCCGGTAGGCGGCATCCGCCGCATCATCCTGTCCCAGATAGTCCAGGACCAGCGCGCGATGCATCTGTTGCTGGGCGGGGATCATGTCCTCGCTCTCAAGATGAATGCGGGTTTGCGTCCAGGCCGGTGCGTCACCGCGCGCCAGACCGTCCCAGTCAGACAGCACAGTGCTGACCAGCGTGGAGAAGGGCCCGATGGGCGCCGTGCCGATCCGGGCCGCCTCACGTCCGCGACCCAGCTGGATCACGCGCCAGTAAAGCTCTGCAATCTGGGCGGTTTCAGGATCATTCGCCGCGGCTTCCGCCGCCGCATCCGCATGATCGAAATCGCCCGCGATCAGAGCCGCAAAGAATGCGCGTTGGGAGATCAGGCCCGATTCCGGCGCTCGCTCGAGCGCGTCGGCATAATAGGCGGCGGACGCATCAAGCTCGCGGGAGGCGCCGGCATACCGCGCCGCCAGATAGGAGCCATAGGCCGATCCGTGCTCATCGCGAAAGATGGGATAGGGCGCACTGACGCACGCGCTGAGAGACAGCCCCAGCCCGAAAGCCAGGACCGATCTCAACGCGGCGCGAAAGCCGGGTGCGGGGCGCATGCTCGCCCCGCCCTTACATGTTCGGATAATTGGGACCGCCGCCGCCTTCAGGCGTGGTCCAGTTGATGTTCTGGTTCGGATCCTTGATGTCGCAGGTTTTGCAATGCACGCAGTTCTGCGCGTTGATCACGAACTTGGGCTCGCCGCCTTCATCCGGGGTCACCCATTCATAGACAGCCGCCGGGCAATACCGCGCGGACGGACCGCCATAGACATCGTACTCGGACGATTTCTGCAGCGCCGGATCCTTAACCTTGAGGTGGATCGGCTGATCCTCCTCATGGTTGGTGTTGGAGATGAACACCGAGGACAGACGGTCAAAGGTCAGAACGCCATCAGGCTTGGGATAATCGATCTGCTTGCACTTGTCGGCGGGCTTGAGCGCCTCGCGTCGGTGCCGCCATGGCTCATCGTGCCGAAGATCGAGAAGCCGAACAGATAGTTCGTCCACATGTCCAGACCGCCCAGCGCGACGCCCAGCACCGTGCCAAACTTCGTCCAGAGCGGCTTGGCGTTGCGAACGGTCTTGAGCTCTTTCTTGACCCAGGACTTGTCATAGGCGTCGGCATAGGCCGTCAGCTCGTCGCCCTGACGGCCCTCGGCGATGGCGTCGAACGCGGCTTCGGCGGCCATCATGCCGGTCTTCATGGCGTTATGGCTGCCCTTGATGCGGGGCACGTTCACGAAGCCGGCCGAACAGCCGATCAGCGCGCCGCCCGGGAAGGTCAGCTTGGGCACGGACTGATAGCCGCCCTCGGTGATCGCCCGCGCGCCATAGGACAGACGCTCCGCGCCCTCGAAGATCGGCGCGATGTCGGGGTGCGTCTTGAAGCGCTGGAATTCGCCGAACGGGAAGAGGTGCGGGTTCTTGTAGTTAAGGTGAACCACAAAGCCGACCGCGACCAGATTGTCGCCGAAATGATAGAGGAAGGAGCCGCCGCCCGTGGAATTGTCAAGCGGCCAGCCCATGGTGTGCTGCACCCGGCCCTTCTTGAAGTTCTCCGGCTTCACGCGCCAGAGCTCCTTCATGCCGATGCCGAATTTCTGCGGATCGCGGCCTTCGCTCAGGCCGTATTTGTCGATCAGCTGCTTGGACAGCGAGCCGCGCGCGCCTTCGCCGATCAGGACATACTTGCCGCGCAGCTCCATGCCGGGCTGGTACATGTCCTTGTGACCGCCATCGCGCGCCACGCCCATATCCCCGGTGATGACGCCCTTGACGACGCCGTCTTCCTCGATGAACTCGGCGGCGGGGAAGCCGGGATAGATCTCCACGCCCATGGCCTCGGCCTTTTCAGCCAGCCAGCGGCACAGATTGGCCAGCGAGCGACATAGCAGCCATGATTGTGCATGAAGGGCGGCATGCCGAAGCCGGGGATCGTCGCGGAGCCCGCTTCGCCCAGCGCCATGAAGACGTCTTCCTCGACCTGGGTGTCGAAGGGCTGGCTGGGATCGTTGCGCCAGTCCGGCAGCAATTCATCGAGCGCCTTGGGATCGAATACGACGCCCGAGAGGATGTGCGCGCCGACTTCGGAGCCCTTTTCAAGAACGGCGATGGAGAGGTCCTGCCCCGTTTCCTCGCAGCGTTGCTTCAGACGGATGGCCGCCGCAAGGCCGGCCGGACCAGCCCCTGCGATGACCACATCATATTCCATGGATTCGCGCTCGATAGACCGTCGGCCATGTCGTCTCCTACAGTCTCAGCCCTGCAGCGCTCTTTCGCTGGCACCGCATTCCCTTTCGTATTAACCCAGCCTTGCGCTATGAGCTAGGGTGAAGCCTCACACGGACCAGATCGGATATCCGCCGCGTCATGACTGCCCCGCTGAACCCTGAAGACATCCGTGCCCTGAAGAGCCTGATCAGCTGGTGGGAGCAGTCCGGCGTCGAGGCGCTTCCGCCCCTGCCCGCGCCCAAATCGGCTCAACCCGCGCCGCCGCCTTCCATGGAGGCACGGGCTACGGGCGCCCAGGCGCGTCAGGCGGGATTCGGCGCCGCGCCGACCCAGAATGGCCGCGCCATGGCTCAGGCCGCCCAGACCGTGGGCGAACTCAAACAGGCGCTCGACGCCTTTGACGGCTGCCCGCTCAAGGCGACCGCCACCCAGACCGTGTACGCGCGCGGCAATCCGCAGGCGGATGTCATGGTGGTTGGCGAGGCGCCTGGCCGGGACGAGGATCGCGAGGGCGCGCCCTTCATCGGACAGGCCGGCCAGTTGCTGGACCGGATGCTGGCCGCTATCGGGCTCGATGAAACCAGCGCCTACATCACCAATGTCGTGTTCTGGCGCCCGCCGGGCAATCGCAAGCCCACTGATGCGGAGATCGAGGCCTGCCTGCCCTTCGCCGAACGCCATATCGAGCTGGTCCGCCCCAAGGTGATCGTCTTTGCGGGCGGCATCTCTGCGCAAAGCCTGCTGCACTCCAAGGCCGGCATCATGGCGCTGCGCGGGCGCTGGCATGACTACACGCTCAGCGATGGGACCATGATCCCGCCCTGCCCATGTACCACCCCGCCTTCCTGCTGCGTCGTCCGCAGGAGAAGGCCAAAAGCTGGCAGGATCTGTTGAGCCTGAAGGCGAAGCTAGCCGCGCTTTAGATCCGACGCCTCATCCACATCGCGCAAGCGTCTCAACAGCCTGACGCGCTCCATCCCGTGCAGGCTCAGCTGGCGTTCGAGATCGTTGCGCGTTTCCTCATGGGACCAGCGCATGCCGTCAAACAAGCCCTCCGTCGCCGGGCCGTTCAGCGCGAGCAGCCAATAGCCGCCATCCTCGGCCGGGCCGATCACGGCGTCATGGCGCTTGAGGCCAGAGAACGCCGCCGCAATGTCGGCGCGGGTGATCTGGGGCGCATCCGATCCGATCACGCAGACTGGTGCGCGATGCGCGAACACGCGCGCCTGTCGGCGCCCAGATCACCGCCGCCCTGCAGGCGCGCGGCAGATGATCGGGCCAGACACCGGGGAAACGACGACGCAGCGCTCGCTCCGGGCTGAGCGTGATGACGGTCTCCCAGCGCGGGTCAGTCAGACGGCGCAACAATATCGCCGTCATAGCCCGATGCCGCCGCCAGGCCTGCACCTTGCCGATGCCCCGGGCGAGGCGGGTCTTGGCGCCGCCGATCACGGGCGCCTTCACAAAGACAACAAGCCGGGCCCGGGACATCAGCGATAACTCCTGGCGAGGTCTGACGGGCGGGCGCCCAGAACATAGCGCGCCAGCAGAACCAGATTCTTCATCGACCGACGACGATAGCCGTCAGCCAGAAACTTCTCCGCACTGGTTTCAGCGCGCGCCGTGAGTGGCCAGAGCCGGTGCTTGCCGATGCGGCGCACCAGATCGACATCCTCGAACAGGGGCCAGGGCTTGAACCCGCCCAGCCGGTCGTAGAAATCCGCGCGGATCAGCAATCCCTGATCGCCATAGGGCAAACCGAAGGTGCGACAACGCCAGTCCACGGCGCGCTCCAGCCGGCGTGCGCGATGGGACATGTCATCGAGCGTGAACCGGAAATAGCCCGCCCGGTCGCGATGGGCGTTCGCCGACATGAAGGCCGCGACTTCCGTCGACCAGCCCGGCGACAGCCGTGTATCGGCGTGCAGGACCAGCAGCCAGTCCTCCGCCCTGATCCGGGAGCGGGCATAGGCTGCGCCCGCAGCCAGCTGCGCGCCGCGCCCTTTCGCCCCTGCACCAGATGGCAGCCCAGCCGCCGTGCGTCTGCGCCGTGCCATCGGTCGAGCCGCCATCGGCCACGACCCAGCCCGCCGACAGACCGGCGCGCTCGGCCTCGGCGAGGCTCTGCAGCGTGCGCTCCAGGCGGGTGTTGGCGTTCAGCGTGGGCAGGAGAGTGATGATCTGGCTCATAGGAGTGAGAAACTCCGGCGGCGCTGTGGAGTCAATGCAAAAATGTTCTTGATATGTTCCACACTCTGAGTCACCGTCGGGACATGACCGCACGCTTTGTTCCGCCGGGCATGAGCCCCTTCCCGAGCCGCTGCAACCGCGCGGCCGCGCCGCCACCTCCAATGCGTCGGGGCGCTTCGAGCGCGACACGCGCGAGCCCTTTGACGATGGCTGGGGCGAAACCGACGCCGCCCCCAAACAGATCCGCACCACGCTGATCAAGGACAATAGCCGCACCATCATCGCCACCAATGACAGCCCGGACATCTCGTTCAACCGGTCGATCAATCCGTACAGGGGGTGTGAGCATGGCTGCATCTATTGCTATGCGCGGCCCAGCCACGCCTATTGGGGCTATTCGGCGGGCGTCGACTTTGAAAGCATGCTGTTCTTCAAGCCCGGCGCCGCGCGCCTGTTAGAGCAGCAATTTCGCAAGCCGTACTACCAGGTTGAGCCGATTGTGATCGGCGCGAACACCGACGCCTATCAACCGATCGAGCGGCAATTGCGTTTGACGCGCTCGATCCTCGAGGTCTGCCTGCGCTTCAAGCATCCGGTCAGCCTGATTACAAAATCCGCCGCGATCACCCGCGATCTCGACATCCTGTCCGAACTTGCGGCCCTCGGGCTCGTCAAGGCTGCGATCTCCCTCACCACGCTGGATCGCAAGCTTGCCCGCGCCATGGAGCCCAGGGCCGCAACCCCCAGACGCCGCCTCGAAGCGATGGAAGCGCTGTCAAAGGCCGGCGTGCCGCTGACGGTGATGACCGCGCCGGTCATTCCGGGCCTCACCGATCACGAGATCGAAAACCTCCTGAAGGCGTCGGCCAATGCCGGGGCGCAAAGCGCGGGCTATGTGCTGCTGCGCCTGCCGCTCGAGGTGCGCGACCTCTTCCATGACTGGCTGCGCAAGGTGAGGCCCGATGCAGCGGACAAGGTGATCAACATGGTGCGCGATACGCGCGGCGGCATGGATTACAGTTCGGAGTTTCACGTGCGCGGGCGCGGCCAGGGCCCCATCGCGGATATGATCTCCAAGCGGTTCCGCGCCGGCGTGCGCCGCTATGGTCTGGACAAGGACCGTGTGAAATTGCGCTGCGACCTCTTTGAGCGCCCGCTCGACACCGAGGACCAGCTCAGCCTGTTCTGATCCCCCCTGTTCAGGTCATGGACACGGTGCGCTCCGCCGGCAGACTTCCCCCGGCAAAGGGGGAAGTCATGCAACTTTTCAGAACACTCATTCTGGCGTCGCGCTCATGGCGGGCGTGATGACACTGGGCTCGTGCGGCTCCGGCAGCGTGGATTCCATGATCCGCAGCACAATGGATGACGACGTCATCGCCGCCGCGGAAAACATGGTCACCTATCTGGTCGAAGAAGATCGCGACGCCATTCTGGCGCATGCCCACACGCTCGCGCGCATCCAGTTCAGCAGCGGCGGGGCCCTTGATCCCCTGTTCGCCGCCTTTCCGGACACCCCGCCCGACACTCAGAGTTTCGTCCAGTCAGAGACCTCGGCCTATACGCGCATCGGCGGCGGCAGCGGCATCCAGCATGACGTGGTCATGGCGCTGACCTTCAACGAGACCGAACGCTATCTGCTGACCCTGAACTTCCGCATGATTGATGACGAACCGCGTGTGCTCTTCATCGAGTTTGAATCAGCGCCGGACTAGAGCCCGGCTGCAGACTTGTGCGGAGGTGCGATACGCGGCACGAGGAGGTTTTGCTGACGACGCACAGAGTCCTTCCCATGCCTGAAACGCGCCCCACCCCCCTCATCGCCGGTGTTGACGAAGCCGGGCGCGGACCGCTGGCCGGGCCTGTGGTGTGCGCCGCGGTGATCCTGCCGGCGAACTTCTCTGCGCTGGATCAGCTTGATGATTCCAAGAAGCTCAGTGAAAAAGCGCCGCGCCGCCCTGTCCGCCATCATCCGGGCCGAGGCGCGGGTGGGCGTGGGCATCGCCGAGCCGGTCGAGATCGACCGGCTGAACGTGCTCCACGCCACCATGGCCGCCATGGTCCGCGCGGTTGAGGGCCTCGGCGTTATCCCCGATGAAATCCTGATCGATGGAAATCGTGTTCCGGCAGGTTTGAGCGCTCCGGCGCGGGCGATTGTGGGCGGGGATGGCCGCGAGGCCTGCATTGGCGCGGCTTCGATCATCGCCAAGACCTTGCGCGACCAGATCATGATCGAGGCGGAAAACCGCTTTAGCGGCTATGGCTTGGCGGGGCACAAGGGCTATCCCAGCCCCAGTCACAAGGCCGCGCTCGAAAATCTCGGCGCCGCGCCCATCCATCGGCTAAGCTATGCGCCAGTGCAGCAGGCCAGACAGGCGCGCGGCCTCTGGAGCACCACATAATGAATCGGCCTTAACCATCGGGTAAGCCGAAACGATTCACCCCTCAGGGAATCAGCGCTGTTGCGAACAGAAGGGCGATTGAGGTGTCAGTGAAAACGAATAACAAGATTCCCGTCGATGTCATCCTGGAGGGCGATTGCGCCGAGGTGATGAAGACGCTTCCCGATGAGAGCGTCGATCTGATCTTCGCGGATCCGCCATACAATCTCCAGCTTGGCGGCGACCTGCACCGCCCGGACAATTCCAAGGTGGACGCGGTCGACAATGACTGGGATCAGATCGGCGACTTTGACGCCTATGACCTGTTCTCCTGCGCCTGGCTGGAAGAGGCGCGCCGAGTCCTGAAGCCCAATGGCGCGCTGTGGACCATCGGCAGCTATCACAACATTTTCCGCGTTGGCGCCTTCTTGCAGGATATGGGCTTCTGGATCCTCAATGATGTGATCTGGCGCAAGTCCAACCCGATGCCGAACTTCAAGGGCACGCGCTTCACCAATGCGCACGAGACCCTGATCTGGGCCTCCAAGACCAAGGACGCCAAGCCCACCTTCAACTATGCCGCCATGAAGGCCCTCAATGACGGCGTGCAGATGCGTTCGGACTGGACCCTGCCGATCTGTGCGGGCGGCGAGCGTTTGAAGAACAAGGACGGCAAGAAGGCCCACCCGACGCAAAAGCCCGAAAGCCTGCTGCATCGCGTGCTGCTGGCCACCTCCAACCCCGGCGACGTCGTGCTCGACCCCTTCTTCGGCACCGGCACCACGGGCGCCGTCGCCAAGAAGCTGGGCCGTCATTATATCGGCATCGAAGCAGATCCCGGTTACGCGACGTGGCGCGCAAGCGCATCGCCGCCATCAACCCCACCAGCGAAGACCTGTTGCAGGTCACCCAGTCCAAGCGCGCCCTGCCGCGGATTCCCTTTGGTTCGCTCGTTGAAGCGGGACTGCTGAAACCGGGTGATACGCTCTATTGCGCGCAGGGTCGTCGCACCGCGCAAGTGCGCGCGGACGGCACGGTGATCGCGGGCGGCCAGGCCGGCTCGATCCACCAGATGGGCGCCCATGTTCAGGGCGCGCCGTCCTGCAATGGCTGGACCTTCTGGCATGTGCGCCAGGGCGGCGCCCTCGCCCCGATCGACGTGCTGCGCGCCCGCATTCGGGCGGAAATGCAGGTTTAGGGCCTGCTTCATGGGTCTCCGGATCAATCCGAAGGCCGACACGTTGACGCCTCTCATTTCGGTCCTCGGGCTTGACCCGGGGACCCATTCTTTTGGCGCTACAACAACCGCCGCTCCAACCCCAGCTTCGCGGCCTTCATCATCACGCTGGGAAGCCCCGCCTCCTTCAGCTTGGCCAATGCCGTCCAGCCGCCCTCATCCGGCGTCCAGCCGTCGGGCGCGACAGCGCACAACACATCAAGCTCCAGCGCGAAATGGGTGAAGACATGGCGCACCTGACCGGCGTTTCGCCAGTCCGCCTCAAAGGGCGCTGCGCTCGTCACGTCACTCCCCAGCAAAGCGCCTTCGATCCAATCCGTCCCCGGCACTTCCATCATCGCGCCGAGAAGCCCCGTCTCCGGCCGACGGCGCAGCCAGATCGCGCCATCCCTCAGCACATGAAAACACGCGCCGCGACGGACGGGCTTGGGCTTCTTCTTTTCTTTCAGCGGATAACGGGTCTGATCGCCTTCGGCGCGCGCCGCGCACCAGTCCGACCATGGACAGGCCGCACAGTCAGGCGACTTGGGCGTACACACCGTCGCCCCGAGATCCATGATCGCTTGCGCATAATCGCCGGGCCGCTCGGTGGACGCGAGATCCGCTGCGATCGCCTTGATCTGCGGCTTGGCCTTGGGCAGAGGCGTCTCAAGCCGCACCATGCGGGTGATCACCCGCTCCACATTGCCGTCGACCACGCTGGCGGGAAGGTCAAACGCAGCGGCGCGGATGGCGTTGGCGGTGTAATCGCCCACACCCGGCAGAGCCAGAAGCCCCTCAAGATCGCTCGGAAACGCCCCCGCCAGCTCATGGGCGACTTTCTGCGCACAGGCATGCAGATTGCGAGCCCGCGCGTAGTAACCGAGCCCCGCCCAGGCCGCGAGCACATCCTCTCGCGGCGCGTCCGCCAGATGCGCCACCGTCGGCCAGCGCTCCAGGAAGCGTTCCCAATAGGGCGTGGCGTGAGGCACGGTCGTCTGCTGCAACATGATTCCGACAGCCAGATCGCATAGGGATCGGGCGTGGCGCCCGCCTCCCGGTCTTCGGGCCGGATGCGCCAGGGCAAGCTGCGCCCTTTGCGGTCATACCAGTCCAGAAGCGCCGCCTGCAGGTCCGGAGCGGGCAGAGCGGGCTGTGCGGATGATGGCAAGGGTTGTCCTCCCATGCTTGCCAGAGCGGCGTGACGGCGCGATGGTGCGCACCATGAAGCGACCGCCCCTGACGTCAACGCCCAACCGGCATCTGATCGCCCGCGGAACCCGCACCCCGCGTGACGAAGCGGATGCGTCGAGCTGGATCAGCGAGCATCGCGGACGCGCGGCCATCAAGCCGCCGCCTAATGTAGATCGCGCGATGAGCGCCCTGATCAAGCCGCTGGCGAAGAAATTCTCAGGTCCGACCCGGCATGAGCTGGACGCGCAATGGGCCGAGATCGTCGGGCCTCAGCTGGCCAAGCTTACCCGGCCGGAGAAATTCCAGGCGGGCGCGCTGGTTGTCCGGGCCCAGGGGCCCGCGGCCACCCTTGTGGAGGCGCAATCGGCGCAGATTCTGGCCCGTGTCGCCGCCTATTCCGGCAAGACCCCGAAGAAGCTGAAGATCGTGCAGGGCCCCCTCAACCCCGAGCCGAAAAAACCCAAGCCTGTCAAAAATCGCGTCGTGAAGGTCACATCTGCGTCAGAACGGGCGCTCACCCTTGAAGAGACGCTGGAAAACTGGCGCAAAGAGATCGAGCGGCGTGAAGGCGTGAGCCTGCCGCCCAAATCCACTCGCGACTGACGCAGACTGGAGACTGAAGTGCTGTCACTGACCCGCCGCGGACTGTCCGCGATCACCGCCGCCCTGGTCCTCTCCGGAGCCGCGCTGGCCCAGAACGCCACCTCCCTGACGGAAGCCCAGGCCGGACAGGTGCGCGCAGACGACAAGGTCATGGGCGATGCAGACGCCCCTGTGACCTTTATCGAATATGGCTCGGTGGCCTGCGGTCATTGCGGGCATTTTCAGGAAACCGGCTTCACTGCAGTCAACGCGGCGATCGAAGCCGGCGATGTTCGCTTTGTCTTCCGCGAAATGATCACCGGCCAGCCCAATATCGCCATCGCCGGCTTTGCGCTGGCGGAATGCGCGCCGGACGACCAGTATTTCGAGGTCATCGACTCGCTCCTCATCAATATGCGATCCATTTTCGAGGCCTTGCAGACCGGTGAAGCGCAAGAGCGTTTCAATGCGATCGCCGCCGAGTTCGGGTTTTCCCCCGAGGATGTGCAGGCGTGCTTCAGCGATGAGGCCGCGATCACCCAGGTCCAGAACGCCCACCGCACGGCGCTGGAGGACGGCGTGCGCTCCACCCCGTATTTCATCATCAATGGCGACCGCCTGATCGCCGAGCCCGACAGCTCCGGCGAAGGTCAGGTCTACACGGTGAACGGCGCTCCGCTGATGGATGAGGAAGGCGTGATTCCCGCAAATCTCGAGGCAGACACCTTCCGCCGCATCATCACTCTATATAAGGGCGCTGAGACCGCTAAGCTGCCGACAACTCAAGACCGCCGCGCTGTCTTGCGCCGGCCAGACACCCTGATTGGAGTTCAACCCGTGACGACTTTCACCCGCCGCGCCCTCACCCTCGCCGCCGCTCTCGCCGGCGCCGTGATGCTGACCGCCTGTTCGGGCGGCGCGCCCCGGACGGTCATTCCGCCTATGAACGCGAAGGCGATCGCGGCGTGGGCCCCATTGACGCCCCTGTCACCATCATCGAATACGCCTCCACCTCCTGCCCCGGTTGCGGCGCCTTCTACAATCAGGGCAAACCCGCGATTGATGACGCGGTGGAGCGGGGCGATGTGCGCTTCGTCTTCCGGGAAATGCTGACCGGTCAGCCGAATCTCGCGCGCGCCGGCTTCATGCTGGCCCGTTGCGCGCCCGAAGATCAGTATCTCGACGTCATTGACCTGCTGTTCGAACAGCAGCGCGCCCTGTTCAGCGCCATGCAGCAAGGCAATGCGCAAGCGCAATTTCTGTCCATCGCCCGCACCGCGGGTTTCTCGGACGAGGAATTCCGCGCCTGCATGACCAATCAGGAGGTCCTTGAAGCGGTGGAAGAGGCCAACATGCAGGCCGTTCGCGACGCGTCGGCGGCACGCCGCACTTCATCATCAATGGTCAGGATCTCGATCAGATGGCTGGCGAAAACGGTCAGGTCTATGCGGCCAACGGCGAGCCCCTCGTGGACGATCAGGGCGAAATCCCCGCTCAGATTGATCGAGACACCTGGGACCGAATCATCGCCCTATTCAAGGCGCGCGCGGAAGGCTAGCCTTCCCGTGCAGACCTTTTGCAGGCGGTCTCCCCTCAGATCGCCTGCGAAGGGTTTGAGCCGAATGATGTTTCGGCAGGGATGGCGGCGACTGACAGACCGGAAAACCGGCGTTCAGCGCCAGTGGAGGTCTGAGGTTGAAGTTCACCCAGCTGCGCCTGGCCGGCTTCAAATCGTTTGTTGACCCGACCGAGCTGCGGATCGACGCCGGGCTGACCGGCATTATCGGTCCCAATGGCTGCGGTAAATCCAACCTGCTTGAAGCTCTGCGCTGGGTGATGGGCGCCACCTCGGCGAAATCCCTGCGCGGCGGCGGCATGGAAGACGTGATCTTCGCCGGCACCGACAGCCGCCCTGCCCGCAATCACGCCGAAGTCACCCTCGTTGTCGACAATACCGACAAGCGCGCGCCCGCCCGCTTCAACGATCATGACATGCTCGAGGTCGTCCGCCGGATCACCCGCGGCAAGGGCTCGGACTACAAGATCAATGGCGAGGAAGTCCGCGCCAAGGACGTCCAGCTGCTGTTCGCGGACGCCGGTACGGGCGCGAACTCGCCGCCTGGTCCGTCAGGGCCAGATCAGCGAGCTGATCAACGCCAAGCCGGAAAACCGACGCCGCGTGCTGGAAGAAGCGGCCGGCGTCGCGGGTCTGCGCGCGCGCCGCCGCGAGGCCCAGCTCAAGCTCGCCGCCGCCGAGACCAATCTTGATCGCATTCTGGAGATTGTCGAGGATCTCGACAGTCGCCACGCGGCCCTGCAGCGTCAGGCCAAGCAGGCGGGCCGCTATCGCGATCTCTCCCAGACCATTCGTAATTTTGAAGCCCTGCTCTGGATCCGGCGCTGGAAAGAGGCGGGTGAAGCGGTCGAAACCGCACGGGTGAAGCTCAAGGAAACCGACGCCGAGGCCGAGCTGGCGCTACGCGCCTCCGCAGGGGCGATGATCGAGGCGGAACAGGCCCAGAGCGCCGTCCAGCCCTTGCGCGAAGCCGAAGCGGAAGCCGCCGCCGCCCTGCGCCATACCGAGCGCGCCCGCGACCAGCTGGAACGCGACATCGAAGCCGCCCGCGCCGCCATCGAACGCGGTGAAGCGCGCCTTGTGGAACTCACAGGCACGCTCAAGCGCGAAAGCGAGCTGCTTGAAGAAGCCCAGGCCGCGCATGAGCGCCTGCACGGCCAGCTCAAGCATGCCCGCGATCAGGCGGCCGATGATGCGAACGCCCAGACCCGCGCCGAAGCGGTGCTCAACGACGCCGACAAGGACCGCGGCAAGGCGGAGCAGCATCTCGACGCCGCATCCAACGCCGTCGCCCAGATCAAGGCCCGCCGTGATGGCGCCCAGCGTGAGCTGGAGCAGGCCGAGCGTCAGGTGCGCACGCTGGAGGTCGAGGCCGAGAACGCCCAGGCGACGCTCGACCGGTTTGATGATGTGGTCGGCCCCGATCTGGAGAGTCTTCAAGCCAGTGTGGATGACGCCAACGCGGCGGTTGAGGACCAGGCGGGCCGGATCGCCGATCTGGATGAGTTGGCCGAGAGCGCCCGCTCCGCGGCCCAGACCGCCCGGGAAGAGGTTCAGCTCGCCCAGGCCGATGTGCGTGCGCTGGAGCGCGAGATCTCGGGGCTTGAACGTCTGCTCGCCAGTTCCGACGAAGGTGATCGCGCACTCGATGAGGTCCGCGCCTCCGCAGGTTATGAACAGGCGCTCGCGGCCGCACTGGGCGATGATCTGGAAGCAGGTCTGAGCCCGTCGTCCGCCCGACGCTGGCAAGGTGCGGAGATTGATCCGCCCGCTTTGCCCGAGGGCGTTCAGTCCCTGTTTGATCATGTGGAGGCGCCCGCCGCCCTGTGGCCGCGCCTGAAAGCCATTGGCGTGGTTGAGGCGGCGGATCTGGATCGCCTCGCAGCGAGCCTGAAACCGGGCCAGCGGATTGTGACGAAAGACGGCGCCCTGCGTCGCTGGGACGGCTTCGCCAGCGAGGCTGGCGCGCCCTCCGCCGCTGCGGTGCGTCTGGAAACGCGCAACCGGTTGGCGGATCTGACGCCCCAACTCGACGCGGCGCGTCGCGGCGCCGAACGGTCGCAGACTCTGGCCGAGGAAAGCCATCAGGCGCGCCTGAGCGCCGAAGCCGAGCTCAATGACGCGCGATCAGCCCTGAAACAGGCCGAGAATCGCCGCCGGGACGCCGAGCAGGCGCTCTCCGCTGCGCGCGCTCAGGCCGCCCGCGCCGAAGCGCGCCGGGCCGGTCTGGTGGAATCGGTGGGCCGCGCCCAGAGCCGGCTTGAAACCGCGCGCAAGCTGCATGCGCCGCAAAAGACTGCCGTTAGGTGTCAGCGGGCGAGGATGACGGTCAGGATGCGCTGATCGCCGCCCGCGCCCGCGCCGAGCGCGCCCGCGGCAAGGCGGCGGATGCTCGCGCTGCGCTGGAATCGGTCAAGCGCGAAGCCCAGGGCCGTCGTCACCGCATTGCTCCCTGGAGCGCGAAGCGGCGGACTGGGATCGCCGTCATGCGCGTTCTAAGGATCAGGTCGAGGCGCTGAAATCCCAGATCGGTCAGACCGAGACCGAGCTGGAGACCGCCCGCACTCAGCCTGAAAGGCTTGAAGATCAGCGCCATGACATTCTCGACGCGCTGACGGACGCGGAGAAGAAGGCGAGCCTCGCCCGTGAAGCCGTTCTCAACGCCGAATCGCTTCAGCGCGAGAAGGACGCGGCGCTGCGCGAGGCCGAGAAGATCAGCGCCAATGCCCGCGAAGCCCGCGCCGCCGCACAGGCGCATCTGTCCGCAGCGGAAGAACGACTGACCGAAACCACCGAGCGGCTGGAAGACGCGACGGGCGAAGAGCCCCGCGCGCTCGAGCGGATCGCCGCGGGCTCCGAGTTTGCCGAGCTGACCTCTGACGAACTGGAACGGCGCCTGGATGACGCCCGTCTGACCCGCGAACGGCTGGGCGCGGTGAACCTGCGCGCCGACGAGGAAGCGCGCGAGCTTGATTCTGAACGTACGCGTCTGTCGCGGGAGCGCGATGACCTTCTGGAAGCCGTCGCGCGCCTGCGCAAGGCGGTCGACACGCTGTCACGGGAAGGTCGAGCGCGCTTGCTTGACGCCTTTGAAGTGGTGGACGGGCATTTCCGCACCCTGTTCGAGACGCTGTTCGGCGGCGGCGCGGCGGAATTGCGCCTGACCGAGAATGACGATCCGCTGGAAGCCGGTCTTGAGATCTTCGCCTGTCCGCCAGGCAAGAAGATGGAGACGATGAGCCTGATGAGCGGCGGCGAGCAGGCGCTGACCGCCACCGCGCTGATCTTCGCCGTCTTCCTGGTCAGCCCCGCCCCAGTCTGCGTGCTCGACGAGGTGGACGCCCCGCTCGACGATGCGAATGTGGACCGCTATTGCGCCATGCTCGAGCAGATGCGGGCCATGACCGAAACGCGATTCCTCGTCATCACCCATAACCCGGTGACCATGAGCCGGATGAACCGTCTGTTCGGCGTGACCATGGGTGAAAGGGGCGTCTCGCAGCTCGTCTCGGTCAATCTGAGCTCGGCTGAAGAGATGCTGGCTGCGGAATAATCGCGAACAGCCATATACTTCAACGAGTTAACTTGTCCGCAACCTTGCTTGACAGGGTATAGGCCCCCTTATAGGGTGCGCGCGCCTGTCGGGACTACCTCCGGGAGGTCGCCTGTCATCATGGCTCACCGAGACGAACCGAACCAGAACCCTTCCGATCCCCACGACTTCGAGCGGCGTTTGAACGCCAAGCTTGAAGCGCGTCGGGCGAAGGAGGCCGCCTCGAACCCCTCTGGATGGGGACAGGGCGTGCGCTATGGAACGGAATTCGCCGGAGGGGTTCTCGTGGGGGCTGGTCTGGGCTATTTGACCGATCAGTTCTTCAACTGGACCCCTTGGGGCCTTCTGGTGGGTGTATTAATGGGTTTCGCAGCGGGCACTTTGAATGTAGTTCGCGCTGCGCAGAGCATGAACCAAAGCGACGACGCCTCCTCGTGAGGCGGATGGCGCTGAGGTTTGACGTAGGAAACGCGGCGTGCGCGCCGTAGCACAAGGGGCCGGGTGTGGCTGACGCGACGAACCCGATCAAACAGTTCGAGATCCATCCGATCGCTGATTTCTCGATCGGCGGCTGGAATCTGTCCTTCACCAATTCCAGCTTCTTCATGGTCACCTCGGTGGTGCTCGTGGCGGGTCTGCTGTCGCTGGCCATGTCCAAGCGCGCGCTGGTGCCGGGCCGCTCCCAATCGGTCGCCGAGCTGCTTTACGAATTCGTGGCGGGCATGATTCGCTCCACCGCGGGCGACGCCGGCCTGAAATTCTTCCCCTTCGTGTTCACGCTGTTCGCCTTCATCCTGATGGGCAACATGCTGGGCATGTTCCCCTACTTCCCGGCTCCGGGTTTCCACGGCTTCACCTTCACCTCCCACATCATCGTCACCTTTGCGCTGGCGCTCGTGGTGATGGCGATCGTGATCGGCTATGGCGTGTTCAAGCACGGCCTGAAGTTCTTCTCGCTGTTCTTCCCGTCCGGCGTGCCGTGGCCGCTCTACATCCTTCTGACCCCGATCGAGATCATCTCGTTCCTGTCGCGTCCGGTGACGCTCGGGGTTCGTCTGTTCGCCAACATGCTGGCTGGCCACATCCTTCTGAAGGTGTTCGCCGGCTTCATCATCATGCTAGGGTCAGTGGGCGCGCTGGGCGTTCTGGGCGCCGTCGCTCCGCTGATCATGGTCGTCGCGCTGACCGCGCTGGAATTCCTGGTGGCGTTCCTCCAGGCCTACGTGTTCGCCGTTCTGACCTGCATCTACCTTTCGGACGCACTGCACCCTGGTCACTAGGGGCGTTCGACAAGACCTACCTATCCATCCGCACCGACCACCTACGAGGAGTATCGACATGGAAGCGGAAGCCGCGAAATACATTGGCGCTGGCCTGGCCACCTTCGGCATGCTGGGCGCCGCTCTGGGCGTGGGCAACATCTTCTCCAGCTTCCTGGCTGGCGCCCTGCGCAACCCGTCCGCCGCGCAAGGCCAGTTCGGCAACCTGATCTTCGGCTTCGCCGTGACCGAAGCGCTGGGCATCTTCTCGCTGCTCATCGCCCTGCTGCTGCTGTTCGTGGTCTAACAGACCCCGACTGAACAGCCCTCGTTCCGGCCGGAAGGCGCACGAAGTCTCGTTGCGTCTTTCCGGCTTGGGGCGTTCTATAGTGTCGGGCTTACGGTAAGCTCGAGCTAGTTTAGCCTTTGCGCAAGGGAGGCCGCCGTGCTGGCGCCGGAGTCCCATTCCGAATACGCCGAAGGCGCCGGACACGCAGCGGAAGCCGCGTTCCCGCCCTTCGACCCTACCTATTTTGCTTCGCAGCTGTTCTGGCTCGCGATCAGCTTCATCGTCCTGTACGTGTTGCTGAGCCGTTTTGTCCTGCCGCGTATCGGCGGGGCGATCGAAGAACGCCGCGATCGCATTGCTGACGATCTCGACACCGCCGCGCAACTGAAGGCGCAGGCTGACGAGACCGTTCGCGCCTATGAGAATCCCTGGCTGACGCCCGCGCCAAGGCGCATTCGGTGGCCGCAGAGGCGAAAGCCGCTGCCGACGCTGAAATCGCCGACGCCATCCGCAAGGCTGACGCCGAGCTGGAAGCCCAGATGGCTGAGTCCGAGGATCGCATCCGCGCCTCTCGCGACGCTGCTCTGGGCGAAGTGCGCACCATCGCGGCCGGCGCCGCCGTGGTCGCCGTCGAACATCTGGCCGGCCTTGAAGTGTCTGAAAGCGACGCGGCGAAAGCTGTCGACGCGGCGAAGGAGTAAGTCATGAACTACCTCCTGTCCGACACCAGCTTCTGGGCCTTTGTCGGCCTGATCCTGTTCTTCGTGGTGATCATCTTCGTGGGCGCCCCGAAAATGATCGGCAAGGCGCTCGATGATCGCGCCGACCTGATCCGCAAGGAACTCGATGAAGCCCGCCGCCTGCGCGAGGAAGCGCAGGAGCTGATGGCCACCTATGAGCGCAAGCAGACCGAGCTGCGGCCGAAGCTGAAGCGATCATCAAGCAGGCCAAGGCGGAAGCCGATTATCTGCGAGACAACGCCAAGACCGAGATCTCCCAGCGCATCGAGCGTCGCACGGCCATGGCCGAGCAGCGCATCGCCCAGGCTGAGGCCCAGGCCGCCAAGGAAGTCAAATCCCTGGCCGCCGACCTTGCCGTGGAAGCCGCTGAACAGCTCCTGTCCAAGAAGCTGACCAAGACCCAGCGCAACGCCCTTCTGAAGGCCGATACGGCCGCCCTGAAGGACCAGCTGAACTAGTCAGCCCTGACAGACTGACATGAAAAAGCCCGCGAATTCCTCGCGGGCTTTTTGCGTCTGGGGCTAAAGCTAGTCGGTGCAGACAACCTGTTCTTCAAGCAGCTGATAGGACAGCGCGAACATCTCGCCCTGGCTCTCGTCCACATTGGTCAGCAGGGCCAGTCCGACGTCAAAGGCCGGCACATAGACCAGCGTGATATTGCTCGCCCCGTTCGAGCCGGACTGGGTCGAGGCGAGATATGAGTCTCCGCAGAGCTCCAGTTCGCGGAACCGGCCGCCAAAGGCGTAATTCTGCTCGGGAACCTGGATGGTGCGCAATTGTGCGCGCGACGCGGCGGACAGCACTTCGCCAGCCTCGAGCGCCCGTTCCAGCGCGATGAGGTCCGCGGCGGTCGTATAGCTGCCCTTGAAGAAGTCCGGGCTCCAATAGTCCCCTCGTCCTTCAGGATCCTCGGGATCAAAGCCGATGGCGACATTCGGGACATGGGGCGTGGTTTCGCGCAAGTCATGCACATAGCCGCCGCTCTGTCCCATCCCGGCCCGGTCATAGACATAGCGCTGGCGAACTTCCGGATAGGACAGGCCCGTCACTTCTGCGAGCAGGTGCTGGACCAGCAGCCAGTTCGACAGGGCGTAGTCAAAGCGCCCGCCAGGCTCAAATTGCAGGTCGCCGCTGGCATAGTCCGCCACCGCTTCCGCAACGCTCTGGGCGTCGACCGCGTCCGCCTCGCCATTGGCGATGCGTTGAAAGGCGTGACGCAAATCATTCGGAAGACCGGACTGGTTGCTGAGGATCATGCGCAGCGTCAGCCGGGCGCCGGTGTCGGAGCGGTAATCCGGCAGATAAGTGCTGATCGGCGCATCAAGGTCGAGCACGCCCTCGTCAATCAGGGCGAAGACGGCGATGGAGGCGAAATACTTGTCGATGGAGCCGGTCTGGAACCGGGTGTCGGGATTGAGGAGACGACCGGTGTCCGGATCAGCCACGCCCCAGGACCAGCTTTGCGCTCCATGGCCTGTATCCAGCCGCACAACGCCGTTGAAGGCATGAGACTGCACCCAGTCCACGACAGGCTCGGGCGGGGCGTCAGCAGGCGTCAGAGCGACGGCGAACAATATGGGAAGGGCAAAGGTCATAAACGGCTCCTGTCTGCGCACAGACGTTATCGGGCAGGAGCCTGAAGCCTATCTGATCTGATCCACGCCAGAAGCGCCGTTCACCGACGTATTCACGCCATTGACCGATTGATCCGCACCAGCCGTCAGGAGGGGCGGTCGTCACGGTGGAAGCGGTCAAAGATATGCTTGACCTTGTCCCAGACGCCCGGATGGCGCTTGAGCCAGTTGGTGATGAAGGTATGGGCGCGCTTGGAGGTCATCGCCAGCAGCAGCAGGCCGATCACGGCCAGCGGCAATCCCAGCGGAATGGGCAGGAAGAAGAGCGGCACGGACAGGGCGAGCAGGAACAGCGCCAGGGCGACCGAAATCGCGCGGAGCACCACCATGACCATGCCGGTCACGCCGTTCATTCCGTTGCGCGCCCAGCGATTGGGGGTGTCGTTCATCGCCACCGCCGCCATCCTAACCCGAATGCAGACCCTGATGCCTGCTACATAGGCCTATGTTGAGGGCCCCGCCATCCGATACAACCCGTATCGACTGACGAGGCCCGCAATCTTGCAGTTGACCGGACCGATTTCGTCACAGTGTTGCACTGCAACCTCAACCGGCGCGTGAGACTGCGTCGCTCTTACGCCTCTGACGCCGCCGGCATCCAGCGCAGCACAGGCTGGCGAGCGGCGCGGGTCTCATCCAGACGCTTGGCCGGCGCAAAGCGCGGCGCGGCGGTGAACCGCTCGGTCTCGCCCGCCTTCGCGGCGTGAGCCAGCGCTTCCAGCGTGTCACAGAAGCGATCCACGCTGGCCTTGGATTCAGACTCTGTCGGCTCGATCAGCATGGCGCCGTGCACGACCAGCGGGAAGTACATGGTCATGGGGTGATAGCCCTCATCGATCATGGCTTTCGCAAAGTCGAGCGTGGTGACGCCGGTATCCTTCAGGAAGCGGTCGTCAAACAGCGCCTCGTGCATGCACAGACCGTCAAAGGACGGCGTCATGACGTCCTTCAGACGCGCCAGGATGTAGTTGGCGTTCAGGACCGCGTCCTCGCTTGCCTGCTTCAGGCGTCCGCGCCATGGCTGAGCATGTAGCTCATCGCCCGGGTGAACATGCCCATCTGGCCGTGGAAGGCGACCATGCGGCCGAAGGGCTGGGCGCCCTGGGCCCTGGCGTCGGCTTCATCCTCGACCATGCGCCAGCTGTCGCCCTCCTTGATGACGAAAGGCAGCGGGGCGAATTTCGCCAGCGCTTCGGACAGCACCGTCGGGCCTGCGCCGGGACCACCGCCGCCATGGGGCGTGGAATAGGTCTTGTGCAGGTTGAAGTGCATGGCGTCCACACCGAGATCGCCCGGGCGGACCCGGCCGGAAATGGCGTTGAAGTTGGCGCCGTCGCAATAGAAATAGCCGCCCGCCTCGTGGATGGCGTCTGCAATCGCGCGAATATCACGCTCGAACAGGCCGCACGTATTGGGGTTGGTCAGCATGATCGCGGCGACATCATCGCCAAGCTTGGCCTTGAAGGCCTCCATGTCGACACGACCATCGGGGCCTGCGGGGATCTCGTCGCAGAAGAAGCCGCATTGCACGGCGGTCGCCGGGTTGGTGCCGTGCGCGCTTTCGGGCACCAGCACGCGGCGGCGATGGCTTTCACCCCGCGCATCGAGGGCGGCGCGGATCGCCATCATGCCGCACAGCTCGCCATGGGCGCCCGCTTTCGGGCTCATCGCCACGGTCGGCATGTTGGTCAGCGTCATCAGCCAGTGCGCCAGCTCGCCGATCAGCTCGAACGCGCCCTGCACGGTCGATTGAGGCTGCAGCGGGTGCACGTCGGAGAAGCCCGGCAGACGCGCCATCTTCTCGTTGAGACGCGGATTGTGCTTCATCGTGCACGAGCCCAGCGGGTAGAGCCCGATATCGATGGCGTAGTTCTTCCGGCTGAGGCGCACATAATGGCGCATGGCTTCGGGCTCAGACAGGCCCGGCAGCCCCAGATCCTCGGTGCGCTCGAGCGCGCCCAGACGGGATTTCGTCCCCTTGGGCGTTTCGAAATCGACGCCGGTCTTGTCATAGGTCTGACGCTCGAAGATCAGCGGCTCGGCCTGGTCGAGCCGCGCGAGCCCGAGAAGGTGTCGTCATAGGCGCCCGGATCCGGGGTGTGGAGCGGGGCGGAGGGACGGCCTTGCGTATTCATCGCCATGATTACAGCACCTCTTTCAGAGCCGCTTCGAAAGCGTCGAGATCGCTATCGGTGTTGGTTTCGGTGGCCGCAACGATCAGCAGATCGTCATAGCCCTTGCCCGGATAGAGCCGGCTGGCGGGCACGCCGCCCAGAACGCCCTTCTCGGCCAGCGCCTCCACCACGTCCGCCGCGTTTTTCGGCAAGCGCAGGGTGAACTCGTTGAAGAAGCGTCGGTGACCAGCTCCACGCCGGAGATCGCGCTCAGGCGATCGGCCAGCTCGCAGGCCTTCTCATGGCTCAGCTGGGCCATGGTGCGCAGGCCTGTATCGCCCAGAAGCGACATGTGGATCGTCCAGGCCAAGGTCATCAGGCCAGAGTTGGTGCAGATGTTCGAGGTCGCCTTGTCGCGGCGGATATGTTGCTCACGGGTCGAGAGCGTCAGCACAAAGCCGCGACGGCCGTCCGCGTCCACGGTCTCACCGGCCAGACGGCCCGGCAGGTTGCGGATGTAATTGCGGTCGTTGCGGCAGGCGAACAGACCCACATGGGGTCCGCCGAACTGCAGGCCGACACCGATGGACTGGCCTTCGCCCACCACGATGTCCGCGCCCATGGCGCCCGGGGTCTTCATCAGGCCCAGCGAGACCGCTCGGTGAACACCGCGATCAGCAGCGCGCCCTTCTCATGGGCGGCCTTGGCGATGGGTTCCAGATCATGGACCTGGCCGAACACGTCCGGATTCTGCACCACGACGCAGGCCACATCATCGGGGATATCCGCGGCGATATCGTCCAGCCCGCCCGGCTTGGCCGCATCGTCCTTGATCTCGATATCCATGTATTTGGCCAGCGTATGCGTCGCCGCCGCGTAATGCGGATGCAGATTGCCGCTGAGAATCGCCTTCCGGCGCTTGGTGATCCGGCACGCCATCAGCACGGCTTCGCCGCAAGCGGTCGAGCCGTCATACATGGAGGCGTTCGCCACCTCCATGCCGGTCAGAAGCGCGACCTGGGTCTGGAACTCGAACAGGGTCTGCAACGTGCCCTGGCTGATTTCCGGCTGATAGGGCGTGTAGCTCGTCAGGTATTCCGAACGCTGGATCAGATGATCCACGCTGGAGGGAATATGGTGCTTGTATGCGCCCGCGCCCACGAAGAACGGCGCTTCGGAGGCCGCGATGTTCTTGCGCGATATCTGCGTGAGAAGGCGCTCGACCTCCATCTCGCTCTTGTGGCGCGGCAGGTCCACCGGCCCGTCCAGTCGCGCCTTCTGCGGCACATCCTCGAACAGGGCGTCGACAGAATCCACGCCGATCTTCTCGAGCATCTCGGCCCGGTCGGCGTCGGTCAGCGGGAGATAGCGCATGGGCGATCCACCTTCCTTCAATAAGCAGGGCGGGCGGCCCCACGGGCCGCCGGTCTTGTCGCTGCATCTAGATCGACGCGTCAGGCGTCGAGACTTACTTGGTGTGTTCGGCGTAGGCCGCGTCATCCATCATCGCGTCAAGCTGGGCCTTGTCCGACAGCTTGATCTTGACGAACCAGCCCTCGCCTTGCGGCGCTTCGTTCACGGTCGCCGGCGCATCTTCCAGAGCCGAGTTCACTTCGATGATCTCGCCGGACACCGGGGCGTAAACCTCGGACGCCGCCTTCACGCTTTCCACGACAGCCAGCTCGTCGCCCTGGGCGACCGTCTTGCCGACTTCGGGCAGCTCCACGAAGACCACATCGCCGAGCTGCTCGGCGGCGTAGGCGGTGATGCCCATGACGCCCTCTTCGCCCTCAACGCGGATCCATTCATGGTCTTTGGTAAAACGGGTGCTCATCAGACGTCTCCTCCAGAGCGGTAATGCGCGGGATCAACCGCGATAAAAACGATGCGGCGCGAAGGGCGTCTTCACCACTTCGGCCGGGCGCGCCTTGCCGCGCACCATCAAGTCAACCTGCGTGCCGGGCGTCGCCAGATCGGTGCGCACATAGCCCATGGCGATGGGCGCGCCCACGGTCGGGCCAAAGCCGCCCGAAGTGACCACGCCAACCACCTCGCCATTCACGGCGATTTCCGTGCCCTCGCGCGCCGGAGCGCGGTCTTTCAGGGCGATGCGACGCGCTTCTTGGCGGGCTTGTCGGCGATGTCCTTGAGGATGCGCGCAGCGCCCGGGAAGTCGGCGCGCTCACGGCGGGATTTGGCCACCGCCCAGGTCAGGGCCGCCTCGATCGGGCTGGTCGCCTCGTCCATGTCATGGCCATAAAGGCACAGCCCCGCTTCCAGACGCAGGGAGTCCCGCGCGCCCAGACCGATGGGTTTCACGCGCGCATCAGAGAGAAGCTTGCGGGCGAAATCGCTGGCGTGCTCGTTGGCGACCGAGATTTCAAATCCGTCCTCGCCGGTATAGCCCGAGCGGGAGATCATCAGGCGCAGGCCGTCCACTTCGAACCAGCCCGCCTGCATGAAGACCATCTTGGCCGCGTCCGGGCAGATATCCGCCATCACCGCGCCGGCTTGAGGCCCTGCAGCGCCAGCAGCGCGCGGCCATCAAGCTCAACGAGTTCGGCGACGCCCTTGGTCGCTTCGATGATGTAATCAAAGTCGGACCGCTTGCAGGCGGCGTTCACCACCAGGAACAGGCCCTCATCATCCGGACGGGAGACCATCAGGTCATCCTTGATCCCGCCTTCGGAATTCAGAAGCAGGTGTATTTCTGCTCGCCGGGCTGCAGCGCGGCGAGATCCGCCGTGATCAGCTTTTCCAGCGCGCTCTCATCGCCGATCAGACGCGCCTGCCCCATATGGGACACGTCGAACAGGCCCGCCGCCTCGCGGGTGTGATTATGTTCGCCCATGACGCCGTCATACTGGACAGGCATTTCATAGCCGGCGAACGGGACCATCTTGGCCCCCAGCTCGACATGGAGATCATAAAGCGGCGTGCGGTTGAGCGTTTCGGTCATGTCTGGCCTCAGCATGCGGGTTTGCGAGCGTCGCGCGGCTCATGCCGGCTCCGATTCGCCCCCGCTGTCTTGAAGACCTGAGAGATTCCCGCGCGGCGCCAGCCAGGGAGAGGCGCGCCCGCATTGCTCCTTCGGTGGGGCGCTGAGTGTTCAGCGCCCGCTTTCCAGCGTTAGGTCTTAGGCTTGCGGTCCGTTAGCCTGAGCGTTTCCGGGGCGGTTGCGCCTTCGGCGCCGGCGTCTTCGGCCGGTCTCTCCCGCAAGTGACCTGTATCTAGGCCCGCTGCAGCGCGCCTCACGGCGGGTCAGCAGCGACGCGCAAACCTAGCGTTTGCGCGGTATGAGTCAATCGCGATTGGGCGCTGCAGCATAGGCGTGACAGCCCCTGATCCCGCCCGTCAGACCCATTGGTCCGGCGCCCCTCTGCATCCCTATTGCGTCACGGGCGGAGTCAGCTGGATGCAGGCTTGCAAGGCGGTCTGAAGGGACTGGGGAATGGCCAGCTGCTCGTCCTCAGGCAGGGCCTCGAATTCCGTCATGACCATATCACGCACGGCTTCCCAGTCCTGGATCTCACCGCGTCCCTCGATGCTGGCTTGCGAGCCCAGGGCCATCAGGCGAAAGCCATCCGCGCTGACCGTTTCGCGCAGATCATCGGAAAAACACTGGCAGAAGCTTTCAAAGTCAGCCGGGGTTTGCGACGGATTGCGATCCGTTTGCTGGATGCGACAAGCCTGTTGCAGCCAGACGCCATACTGGCGCTCATCGGCTTCGTATGGTCGATCATCAGACAGCGCCAACCCCAGCGCCAATGCGATCAGCATGCCTGCCTCCCTCAGTTATGGGTTGCAGGCCCCAGCGTCACGCATTGCTGCAAGCTGGATTGAAGCCGTCCGGGAATTTCACTCTGCTCCTGCTGGGACAAGGCCGAATATTCCGCATAGGCGGTATCACGCGCCGCTTCCCAGTCAGAGATGTCCGCCCGGTCCTGGGCATGACCCTGCAGGCTCAGCGCCATGACGCGAAACGCCTCATCGGATGAGGTTTCATTGAGTCTGTCGGCGACACAGCGCAAAACGCCTCGAATTCCGCCGGTTCATGGCCGTCGCGGCGATCCGCCTGCTGCAGGCGACAGCCCTGTTGCAGCCAGGCTGAGTATTGCTGTTCGTCCGCTTCAAAAGGCCGGTCATCAACCAGCGCCAGAGCCAGAGCCAGAACCATGGTCATAAACATAGGCGTCTCCCCGTCATGGAGACACTCTAGACCAGACGCCCGTCCCCGCCCTCCCCTGAACAGGGGGGCGAGGAGCAAACCCGGGCCTACATCCGTTCCGGCACGTCGATCCCGATCAGGCCCAGCACGATTTCAAGCTGGGTGAGCGTGGTCTGCGCCAGACGCAGGCGGGAGGCGCGGATGGCCTCGTCCTTTTCCGGCAGAATCGGGCACGCGGCGTAAAAGCCGGAAAAGGCCTGCGCCAGACCATAGGCATGCTCGCACAGCACATTCGGCGCGCGATCGCGTTCGGCCCGGCTCAGCGCGCCCTCAAAGGCGTCGAGACGGCGGATCAGCGCTTCTTCGGCCTTGTCCGAAATCGTCACGGCGCCTGGCGCGACGCCCTGATCGCCCGCTTTCTTCAGCAGCGATTTGATGCGCACGGCCTGGTATTGCAGATACGGACCGGTCTTGCCCTCGAAGCTGACAAAGCGATCAAGATCAAAGATATAGTTGGTGGTCCGCACATTCTGCAGGTCGGAGAACTTGATCGCGGCGTTCGCCACGGCGCGCGCCACGGTCTCGAACTCGTCCGACGTCAGCTCAGCGCCAAGGCGGCCTCGTTCAGACGCGCCCGCGCCCGGTCCCGCGCCTCATTGATGAGATCCGCCAGACGGAAGGTGCCGCCCGCCCGAGTGCGCAGACGCTTGCCGTCAGTCCCGTTCACGGTGCCGAACTTCACATGCTCCAGCGCGCCTTCCTCAGCGAGGCCCGCCTTGTAGGCGGCGCGGAAAACCTGCTCGAAGTGATCGGACTGCCCGAGATCCACCACATAAAGGGTCAGCTCGGGATCCTGCTCGCGCTTGCGGTCGAGAATGGTCGCAAGGTCGGTGGTGGCGTACAGCGCCGAGCCCTGGCTCGAGACCAGGATCAGCGGCGCCAGCTCCTTCTTGTCGTCCTCACGGGCGACGCGAACGATCCAGGCGCCGTCGCTTTCCTCTGCGACGCCGCGATCCTTGAAGTCCCGGACCAGTTCGGGGATCAGGTCATTGACGTCGCTCTCGCCCTTCCACAGGTCGAAATGCACGCCCAGCGCGCCGAAATCCTCTTTCAGCGCCGCGATCGACACATTGATGAAATGGCGCAGCAGCGCCCGATAGCCCGCGCGCCCGGCCTGTAGCTCCGCCGTCGCCTTGCGCGAGCGGGCATTGCGCTCGGGGTCTTCCTTCGCCTTGGCGGACGCTTGCGGGTAGAGCCGCGCCAGATCCTCGATCGTAACCGGCGGCTCATCGGGATACGGGCCGGTGAAATCGGCGTCATAATAGACGAGGTCGGGCTTTTCATCTTCCAGCTCGGTGACGAGATGGCCCATCTGAAGGCCCCAATCCCCGAGGTGGATGTCGGAGGTGACGTCATGGCCGCGGAAGCGCATCAGGCGCTGCAGGCTGTCGCCGATCACGGATGAGCGCAAATGGCCCACATGCATGGGCTTGGCGACATTCGGCCCGCCGAAATCGATGATCAGGCGCTTGGGAGCGTTGCTCTTGCGACCGCCAGCGCGGTCGTCTTCAGACAGGCCGTTGGCGCGGATCGCATAGACATTGCCTGCCGGGGTGATGTTCAGGAATCCCGGCCCGGCGATCTCCACCTCTAGATGGGGGTGCAGTTCGGCAAGCCTGGCCTTCACGTCCTCGGCGACCGCGCGCGGAGCTTCTTGGCCTGCTTGGCCGCCGCCATGGCGCCATTGCACTGATAGGGGGCGAGATCCGGACGTCGGATTCAAAGACCGTCCCGAGATCCGCGGACAGGCCCACGGCCTCGAAGGCAGCGCCAACGGCGCTGCTGAGCTGTTCAACAATCGAAGTCATCTTGTCTCGGCGTTCTAATCGTCTTGCCCGGCCCGGACGCGGAAGCGCAGACCGCTGCGATTGAATTCAAGCTGCTCATCGGTCAGCTCGAACCCGACAATGATTTCATAGTTCGCGCCGGACGTGGTCGGCGACACGCGCGGCAGCGAGATGGAGTTGAACTCCTCGATCACTTCCACACGGTCTTCACCCGGCTCGAAGGTGACGGTGATCGGAAAGACCTGGCGGTCAACCACCGCACGGTCGGTCCGGGTCACAGCCACGAACATGTCATAGGTTTTTGTATCGCTTTGCGCCGCCGGCCCGCGGCCAAAGGCCAGACGCACCGCCATTTCCATGTGGATCGGGTCCGCATTCCGGCCCGAATAGCGGCAGGTGCTCGCGACATTGAGAATTTCGCCGGTGAACCCCACATTCTCGTAAACCGCGTTGTCGCCGCTGATCTCCACAAGACGGTGCGCGTCATAGAGCGCCAGGGCGTTCGGACACGGTCCCGGATTCGGATTGGCGTCCCCGAGCGTGTTCCGCACGCTGGAACAGCCAGACAGGACCAGTGCGGCGGCGAACAAGCTCAGTACGGACAGGCGCATGAAAAACCTCAAGGCATTCGGATGGCGAACCATCGCGGAGGACGGCATGCCCCCCTTCGCGGGGCGCACGGGGTCTGCTAGAGCAGTCTGTACGACGCGCGCGCGGACAGGGCAACGCCCCGCCGCCTTTCCCGGCAGAGGAAATCCATGACCGACAAACCCGTTCTGACCGTTCAGCTGGCCTCTCCCCGCGGTTTCTGCGCCGGCGTGGACCGTGCGATCCAGATCGTGGAAAAGGCGCTCGAGCGGTATGGCGCGCCGGTCTATGTGCGTCACGAGATCGTCCACAACAAGCATGTCGTGAACCGGCTCGAGGCCATGGGCGCGGTGTTCGTCAAGGAGCTCGACGAGTGTCCGGACGACCGCCCGGTGGTGTTTTCCGCCCATGGCGTGCCCCAGCGCGTGCCGGCCGAGGCCGCGCGTCGCAACATGCTCTATGTGGACGCCACCTGCCCGCTTGTGAGCAAGGTGCATGTGGAAGCCCAGCGTCACCACAAGGCGGGCCAGGAAATCCTCCTGATCGGCCATGCCGGCCATCCTGAAGTGATCGGGACCATGGGCCAGCTGCCGGACGGGGTGATGCATCTCATCGAGACGGTGGAGGACGCCGAGACCTTCGTGCCCAAGGATCCGTCCAATGTCGCCTTTGTCACCCAGACAACCCTGTCGGTGGATGACACCGCGGACATTGTCGCGGCCCTGCAAAAGCGCTTCCCGGACATTGCCGCCCCGCACAAGGAAGACATCTGCTACGCCACCACCAACCGCCAGGCGGCGGTGAAGGCCATTGGCGAAGGCGCGGATCTGGTCCTCGTGGTGGGCGCGCCCAACTCCTCCAATTCGGTTCGGCTGGTGGAAGTGGCCGAGCGCGCCGGCGCCAAGACCGCGCGCCTGGTGCAGAAGGCCGAGGAGATCGACTGGAGCTGGCTTGAAGGCGTGAACCGCATCGGCATCTCTGCGGGCGCCAGCGCGCCCGAGGAACTGGTGGAGGGCCTCCTCTCCGCCCTCGCCCGCCGCTACACCCTTCATATCCGGGAAATTCGGGTGGCCGAGGAAAACGTGGTGTTCAAACTTCCCCGGGAAGTCGCGTAAGCTCTCCCCAGGGAGACGCTGATGACCCAGAACAAGACCCGGCCCACGCCCGAAGCCGTCACGGACTATCTTCAGACAGTCGAGCCTGCCGCCCGCCGCGAGGACGCTCTGGCGCTGGACGCCCTGTTCCGTCGCATAACCGGCTGGTCGCCCGTGATGTGGGGGCCGAGCATGATCGGCTATGGCGCATATCACTATCGCTATGAGAGCGGTCGCGAGGGCGATTTCCTCGCCACCGGATTTGCGCCCCGCAAGACCAGCCTGTCGATCTACATCATGCCCGGCTATGCCGATTACGGCCCGATCCTTGAGCGATTGGGCAAGCACAAGACGGGCAAGAGCTGTCTTTACGTGACCCGGCTGTCAGAGGTCGATCTGGACGTTCTGGCCGAACTCATCCAAGCCGGGCTCGAGGATCTGGGTCGCAAATGGCCGGTCCGCCCCAGCTAGACTTCAGAGAGTGCGTTTTGGCCGAGAACACCATTGTGATCCACACCGACGGCGCCTGTTCGGGCAATCCGGGGCCCGGAGGCTGGGGCGCGATCCTGCACTGGAAGGGTCATGAGAAGGAGCTCTCCGGCGCAGAGCCCGAGACCACCAATAACCGCATGGAGCTGATGGCGGCCATCGCGGCGCTCGAGGCGCTCAAGCGTCGCTCGAAAGTGCGCCTGGTCACCGACAGCACCTATGTGCGCGACGGCGTGACCAAATGGATCCATGGCTGGAAGCGCAATGGCTGGAAGACGGCCGCGAAAAAGCCGGTCAAGAATGACGATCTGTGGAAGCGGCTCGACGCCATCGCCTCAAAGCATGACGTGACCTGGGAATGGGTGAAGGGCCATGCCGGCCATCCCGAGAACGAACGCGCCGACCAGCTGGCGCGCGACGCCATCGCCACGCTCTCAAAAGGCTGAAACCCCGGCCCGGCCTGACGCCGCACCGGGGCCTCTAACAGTAAAAGCCTACAGCGCCTTGAGCATGTGCTCGGCGGAGGACACTTCGAAATTGCCCGGCTCGTCGACGAAGACGTGCTCGACCTTTTTGTCGTTGACCACCAGCGCATAGCGCTGGGAGCGCTTGCCCATGCCGAAGGCGGAGCCGTCCATCTCAAGGCCGAGGCGGATGCAAAGTCACCATTGCCGTCCGCCAGCATCAGCACGTCATCGCCCGCGCCCTGATCCTTGCCCCAGGCGCCCATGACGAAGACGTCATTGACCGAGGTGCAGGCGATCCGGTCCACGCCCTTGGCCTGCAGCTCGGCGGCCTTCTCGATGAAGCCCGGCAGGTGCTTGGCCGAACAGGTCGGGGTGTAGGCGCCCCGGCACGGCGAACAGGGCCACGCGCTTGCCGCCGAACACGTCATCCGTGCTCATCGGCTGCGGGCCGTCGGCGGTCATGGTCATGAAGGTGACGTCGGGCAGCGTATCGCCGGCTTTGATGGTCATGAGGGGCTCCTGAAACGGACTGAAAAGGATGGCACTGACTTAAGACGCGCCCTGCCCCGCGACAAGACGCCAGGGAGCCGCGAAGGACTGGACAATCTGAACGCTTGGGGAAAAGCTGTTCCCATGACGTCCGCACTCCCCCATACCCAGACCGGCTATCTGGGCGGCAAGCTGCTGATCGCCAGTCCGCTGATCGGCGACACCCGCTTTGACCGCACCGTCATCTATATGTGCGCGCATGACGCGGAGACCGCCATGGGGATCATCCTGAACCGCCCGCTGACCGGTTTGCGCCTGCCCGATCTTCTCGAACAGCTGGATGTCAGCGGCGGCGCGCAGGCGCAGGATGCGCCCGTTCTGGAAGGCGGCCCGGTGGACCGGGACCGTGGGTTCGTCCTTCACACGCTCGATGTGGATTGCGGCCCTGCGACCGAACATGTCGGCCATGATCTGGGCCTGACCGCCACCCAGGAGATCCTGATGGCGCTGGCGTCCAAGGACGCGCCGTCCCGCGCCTGATGGCGTTGGGATATGCCGGCTGGGGTGCGGGACAACTCGAGGACGAGATCAGTCTCAACGCCTGGCTGGTCGCGGATGCGGACCATGACCTGATCTTTGACGACCAGCCCGAAGAGAAATGGGCCCGGGCGCTCAACAAGCTGGGCGTAACGCCGGAATTCCTGACCGCGGCCAGCGGCAATGCCTGAAAAATTGGTGCATGAGCCATATTCACAATTGACTTGCACCGGGAACTCGCTTGAATGGGGAAAAGTCCTTCAAGCGCATTGCCGGAAATACCATGGCTGTCCGATCAAAACGCAAGTCACAAGCGTGGCTGGTTCGCATCCGTGATTGCTCGGCCAAGGCGTTCGTCCTTGGGGTGCTGGGACTGGCCGTGATCCTGTTTCCGCTGGCGCTGACCTCGGGCTCGGTCTGGGCCCTGTGGTATTTCTAGGCGGACTCGCCGCCCCTATCCACGCTCTTGCATCTGCGCCGCCCCGAACCGGGTCGCCATGCCTTGCGTGACGGCGCGCGCGGCGTCCTGGGGGGAGAGTGCAGGCGCAAAGGTGATACCCCTGCCCGTAATCGCACCCCAATTCGAGACACAGGGTTTGTGCGGCCTCGCTCTCCACGCCCTCGGCCACCACGCTCATGCCGTAACTTTCGGCGATCCTGACAACCGAAGAGATGATGGACCGGGCTGAGCCGTCGGTGAGCGCGGCGCGGATGAAATACTGGTCGAGCTTGACGACATCGAAGGCGAACCGGTCAAGCCGGGCCAGCGAGGAATAGCCCGTCCCGAAATCATCCAGCACGATGGGCACGCCCTGATCGCGGACGGCGTTCAGGGTGCGCTCGGCGGCCTCCGGGTCAACCATCACGTCGGTTTCGTTGACTTCCAGCTTGAACGCGCCGCGCGGCAGACCGCTGGCCTGCACCGCCTGCAGGAGCCGGTCGGCGAAATCCGGAGCGCTGACCTCGGTCGCTGTGGCGTTGCGGTCACGAACAAGTCCAGAGGCCCGTTCCGCGCCGCCAGCCAGGCGGAAAGATCCTGAACCGCCATGGACCGCACGCTCTCCCCCACCGCCTCGACATAGCCATGAGCCTGGGCAAGAGGCATGAATTCATCCGCGCCCAGTACGCCCACGCCCGGACGATCCCAGCGGGCCAGGGCTTCAAATCCGGCGAGCCTCTTCGTCTTCAGATCGACGACCGGCTGATAATAGGCGCACACATCGCCCGATTTCAGCGAGTCCGCGAGCGCGGTTTCAAGATCCATGTCCGCGCGGCCGCCCGCCGAGCCGCCCGCCGGCAGCATCAGCCCGCGCCAGTGCAG
>LZQR01000033.1_pt1 | contig 37691 bp, 56 predicted proteins | sample 768601 | NCBI WGS metagenome assembly LZQR01 (sample SAMN05207299, study PRJNA324521) | oil field metagenome | isolation source: sample BH-FW-24 from oil reservoir | place: India: Bombay High | collected 2015-12-04
GATCGAGTCGCGGTCATGCCGTTGCGGCAGAACTACTCCTCGCATGATCGCACTGGTCGCAGTCCTGGCAGCTATCCACCATGCAGCCGACGCCACATGGTCGCCCACGGCGTATTGTTCGACGTCCGAGCCGACCGCAACGACCTTGCCGACGATTTCATGGCCCGGAACGAGCGGAGCGGTGTAGGCCCCCAATCGCCGCGGGCGGTGTGCAGATCCGAATGGCAGACGCCGCTGTACAGGATCTCGATGGCGACATCATTGCTGCGCAGCTCGCGCCGCTCGAAATCATAGGGGGCGAGCGGTTTGTCCGGGGCGTAGGCGGCGTATCCGGTGGTTTTCAAGGAACTCTCTCCTGAGACTGGCTGTGAGCTGTGGCTCATAGGTAGGACGATGTACTTATATCGCAAGCGATATAAAGTAACGCCGAGGCTTACTCGCTCTGCTCTTGCGCGTATTCGGCGTCAGAAACGGCCGCGCCCCAGCGGACGGGCGAGCCGTTCTCGGCTTGCTGGATGGCGATATGGGTCATGGAGCGGTCGTCTTGCGCGCCATGCCAATGGTTGGTGTGAGGCTCGATCCAGACCATGTCGCCTTGGCGAATGTCCTGACGGGCCTGGCCCTCGATCTGGATCCAGCCTTCCCCGTCCGTGACGATCAGCAACTGTCCCAGCGGGTGGGTGTGCCAATGGGTGCGGGCTCCAGGCTCAAAGGTGACCGTTCCGGTGGACAATTCCGCGGGCGAGGGGGCTGTGAACAGGCCGCTGATCCGGACCTGGCCGCTGAAGGTCTCGGCCGGGCCCTGGACGGTCTGTTGGTCTTCAAGATGAATGATTTCCATGGTCAATCCGGCCTCATAGTGATGAGGGCCAGATATAGCCACTGTGATAAATATGATTAGTATATCAAGCTGATTAGGGCTTATTCGGAATTGATATGAATGAAACGGGAAGACCTCTCTGATCTGATGACCTTTCTGGCCGTGGCTGAAGCGCGCAGCTTCACCAAGGCGGCGGTGCGGCTGGGCACCTCGCAATCAGCGGTCAGTCAGGTGGTGCGACGGCTCGAAGACCGGCTGGGCGTCCGGCTTCTGACCCGGACCACGCGGAATGTCGCGCCGACCGAGGCGGGGCGCCGGTTGGCGGAGCGCTTGCGTCCGGCGCTGGATGAGATCGAGGCCGAGCTTGAAACCCTCGATCAGATCCGTTCGACGCCTTCGGGGCTGTTGCGGATCACCGCCACTTATGACTCCGCCCATGATCTTCTCGAGCCTGTGGTGAGCCAGCTGATGCAGGACTTTCCCGATATCGCCGTGGAGATCAGCGTGGATGCGCGCCTCGTTGATATCGCCAAGGACGGCTTTGATGCCGGCGTGCGGCTGGGCGAGCAGGTGGATGCGGACATGATCGCGGTTCCCATCGGTCCCGATCTGAGCATGCGCGTGGCCGGCGCGCCCGCCTATTTCGACCGGGCGGGGCGTCCGCAGACGCCCCATGAGCTGACCGATCATGACTGCATCAATCTGAGGCTCCAGACCCTGGGCGGCTTTATGCCTGGGAGTTCGAGAAGGACGGACGTCCGCTCAGCGTACGGGTGGAGGGCCGCTATACCAGCGATGACCCGGCGCTGAACATCAAGATGGCGCTCAAGGGCGGAGGCCTGGTCTGTCTGCCGGACCAGCTTCTGACCGGGCATCTCGAGACCGGGGCGCTGGAGACAGTGCTGGAAGACTGGTGCCCGCCCTTTCCGGGCTATCATCTCTATTACCCCAGCCGTCGGCAGATGACCCCGGCTTTCCGCCTGTTGCTGGACCGTCTCAAAGCACAGCGTCAGGCCCTGATGCGCGGCTGAGGCTGACCCCCGGATTTGCGCTTTCTCTCTGCTCGCACTACATCCCGCGGCCATGACAGACAGCGCAGCCCCCCTCGACCGCCGGTTCACGGTGGCGCCCATGATGGACTGGACGGACCGGCATTGCCGCGCCTTCCATCGCGTCCTCACGCGCCGGGCCGTGCTCTACACCGAGATGGCGGTGGATCAGGCGCTGATCCATGGCGATGTGCCGCGCCTGATCGGCTTTGACGCCAGCGAGCACCCTGTCGCCATCCAGCTGGGCGGCTCTGATCCGGACATTCTGGCGCGCGCGTCGAAGATCGCCGAGGGCTTTGGCTATCTCGAAATCAACCTGAATGTGGGCTGCCCGTCTGACCGGGTGCAGTCGGGCAAGTTCGGCGCCTGTCTGATGCGCGAGCCCGAACTGGTGCGCGACTGCCTGACCGCCATGCGCGAGGCCGTCTCGGTCCCCGTCACCGTCAAGCACCGTCTGGGTGTGGATGATCAGGACCCGGAAAAGACCCTGTTCGGCTTTGTCGAGACGGTGCTCGAGAGCGGCGTGAAAACCTTCATTGTTCACGCCCGCAAGGCCTGGCTGAAAGGCTGAGTCCCAAGGAAAACCGGGACGTGCCGCCGCTCGACTATGATCTGGTGCGCCGGATGAAGGCTGAGCACCCCGATCTTGAAGTGCTCTTGAATGGCGGGCTGGAAACCCTCGAGCATGGCATGGCCGAGATTCACGGCACGGACGGGATCATGCTGGGCCGCGCCGCCTATCACACGCCCTGGACGCTGGCTGAAGTAGACACCCGCATCTATGGCGAGACTTCTGATCCGTGCGCGACGCCGTTCGAGGCGGTCGAGGCCTATCGTCTCTATGTGGAGCGCCAGCTCGATCAGGGTGTGAAGCTGCACGCCATCACGCGGCACATGCTGGGCCTGTTCGCGGGCCGTCCCGGCGCGCGCAAATGGCGTCAGGTGCTGTCCGAGCGCGCCAACCGTCCGGGCGCAGGCTGGGAAGTTCTGGAAGACGCGCTCGACGCGGTGCGTCCGGCGGCGGCGGAATAAAACCCTTTCCAGCCTTTATGTTGCAGCGCGCCATCAAACGGCGCAAAAGTGCGGCCTTCTTTCAGTTGACTTGAAAGGCTGGCCGCATGGACGCCTCGCTCATCCCCTTCATCCTCGCCCTTCTGGCCGTCGGCGCCTTCGCCGGGCTGATTGCGGGCCTGTTTGGCATTGGCGGCGGCATCATCATGGTGCCGGCACTCTATTATGTGCTGACCGGGCTGGGGTATGAGGCGCACGCCATGCACGCTGCGTGGGCACCTCCCTGATGGTGATCGTGGCGACGTCTCTGCGGTCGGTGGCGGCCCACGCCCAGAAGGGGGCGGTGGATTTTAAGGTGCTCAAGACCTGGACGCCTTTCATCGTTCTGGGCGCGCTTCTGGGGTCGGCTGTCGCCGATCTTGCGCCCGGCCGGGCGCTGACGGGGATTGTTCGGCGCCGTGGCGCTCTTGCTGTCAGCGCAATTCTTCTTCGGACGTCCGGACTGGAAGCTCGCCGACGATCTGCCGGGCCAGCCGATGAAGACCGTGCTCGGCATGACGATCGGCATTCTCTCGTCGCTGATGGGCATTGGCGGCGGCGTGTTCGGGGTCACCCTGATGACCCTGCATGGCAAGACCATTCACACGGCAGTCGCGACCGCCGCCGGTTTCGGCGTCGCGATTGGCCTTCCGGGCGCGATCGGCTTCATGATCGCCGGGCTGGATGAACCGGCCCGCGCGCCGTTCTCGGTAGGATATGTGAACATGGCGGCGTTCGTGACGCTGGCCGCTTCCGCCGTCTTTCTGGCGCCGGTGGGCGCGAATCTGGCGCACAGCCTGAACCCCAAACGGCTCAAGCAATTCTTCGCCGTGGGGCTTCTCATCATGTCGCTGAACATGCTGCGCGAAGCGATCTTTGTGGCTAACGCCTGCTCAGGCCCCGCTTTTCCCGATAGGCCGCTTCACGCGCCTTTAGCTCGGGTTTTATCGCCAGACGCTCTTGCTGGGTCAGCTTCATCCAGCGGCCCAGCTCGTCCAGGGTGCGGAAACAGCCCACGCAGATCGCGTCGTTGGGATCAACCACGCAGACGCGCTTGCAGGGGCTCCAGATGGGTTCGGTCATGGCCTGAAACTGGCGCGTTAAGGCTTCTGCTGCAAGCGCACTAGTGTTTCTTTAAGAAAACGGTATTTTGGCGAACCTGTGACAAACGCCCGAACCGGCGTGGGCCGTCATTAGGGGAATTCATTCACATGATTGAAGATCTGGGTCTGCAGCTGCGCAGCCTCATCGGCGTGTTCGTGTTTCTGGCCATCGCCTGGGCGCTGGGGCCGCGAAAAGCGCCGCCGCTTGTACTGGTTCTGGGCGGCGTCGCCGTGCAGTTCGCCATTGCGATCATGCTGTTCAGCTTTTCGCCCACGCGCGCCTTCCTGTCCTCGCTGACCACCGTCGTCGAGGTGCTGCAGGCGGCGACCACTCAGGGCACGAGCTTCGTGTTCGGCTATCTGGGCGGGGGCGAGAACCCCTATGTGATCCGCGAGGGCGCCGAAGGGCTGACCTTCACCTTCGCCTTCCAGGCCCTGCCCATGGTGATCGTGCTTTCGGCGATCTCGGCGGTGCTGTGGCGCTGGCGCATCCTGGAATTTGCGGTGCGCGGCTTCGCCAGCCTGTTCCGCCGCATCCTGAACCTGTCGGGCGCCGCCTCTCTCGGCGCAGCTGCGAACATCTTCCTCGGCATGACCGAAAGCCCGGTGCTGATCCGTCCGCGTCTGCCCGCGATCTCGCGCTCTGACCTGTTCCTGATCATGACGGTGGGCTTCTCCACCGTGGCGGGCTCGGTGATGGCCATCTATGTGAGCCAGCTCAACGCCGTGCTCGATGACGCCGCCGGCCATATCCTGACCGCTTCGCTGATCTCGGTGCCGGCCGCCGCGATCCTCGCGCGCCTCATGCATCCGCAGGACGAAACCGCCGAGCAGGCCGAGAAGGAAAATATCCCCGTCCAGCTCTATCACTCCACCATGGACGCCCTGACCACGGGCGTTGCGGATGGCGTGAAGCTGTTCGTCAACATTATCGCCATGCTCCTGGTGTTCACCGCCATCGTGGCGCTGGTGAACTTCATGCTGGGCGGGCTGCCGGACTTCCTGGGCGAGCCGATCACCGTTCAGCGCATGCTGGGCTATCTGTTCTCCCCGCTGGTGTGGATCGCCGGTCTGCCGTGGAGCGAAGCGCAGGCGGGCGGCACCGTCATGGGCTTCAAGACGGCGCTGAACGAGATCTTCGCCTATGACGCGCTGGCCGCGAACGCCGACGCGCTTAGCCCGCGCTCGCGCCTGATCCTGACCTATGCGGCCTGCGGCTTTGCCAACTTCTCGTCCGTGGGCATTCTGGTGGGCGGCCTGATCGCCGTGGCGCCGAGCCGCCGCGAGGACATCCTCCAGCTCGCGCCGCGCGCGCTGATCTCCGGCACGCTTGCGACCCTGATGACGGGCGCGGTGATCGGAACCCTGCCGATGAGCCTCTTCAACTAGGCGCTGACGTACGCAGACATGAAAACGGCCCCGGGAAACCCGGGGCCGTTTTTATTTTGGGGGGCAGGAGCGTGTTAATCCCCCCGCCGCGGAAAAAACTTGCTCCTTAGCCAGCCCAGCGTGGAATTGCCCTTGAGCTGGTCGCGATAGGCGGCCTTCATGAAGCGGTCGAGGCCTTCGGCGTCGCCCAGCATCTCCAGCCGGGTCTTGAAGGGACCGTCCGGGTCGAGCGTCCTGATCGGCCGGGCCGGCGCGCCCGCCACGACCGTATTGGCGGGCACGTCCTTGGTCACGACCGAGCGGGCGCCGATGACGGCGTTGTCGCCAATGGTGACGCCCTTGCCCACAAACGCCCCGTCCCCGATCCAGACATTGTCGCCGATGATCACCGGGGCGCTGGGCGGCCGGGCGGTGATCCGATCATAAAGCCCATGCCAGTCGCTGTCGGTGATGGTGACCGATTTGGCGAGCAGGGCGGCGTTTCCGATCACGATCTTCTCCGCCGCCAGAATGCGGATGCCGCCGGCGAAGAAGCAGCAATCGCCGATATGGATTTCGCCCGGCGCATCAGACGGCGACCAGACCGTGAAGCTGACCGGCTGGTCCTTGCGGCTGACGATATGGATCGCCTGACCGGCATGCACATTGGGCCCGAACACCTCCACATTCCACGGGCGCACGACCTTGGCGTGACCGCCCAGGCTTTCGAAATGCGGTTCGAGGAAATGCCGCGTCCAGGCGTTCTCGAACTGCTCCCACAGGGCGTGCATCCAGTAAGGACGGTGGTCATGGCGCATGGTTTTGGAGTATCCAGCGAGGAATGAGCGAAGATGTTATCGAAACCGCGATTCTGTCCCTGGTCGAGCAGCGAGGGCCGGATAAAAGCATCTGCCGTCCGAGGCGGCCCGCGAAGTCTTCCCCGAAGACTTCCAGTCCCGCATGCGCCATGTGCGCAACGCGGCGATCCATCTGGCCCGCCAGGGCAAGATCGTGATCCTGCGCAAGGGCAAGCCGGTGGACCCGGAAAACTTCAAGGGCGTCTATCGCCTCGCCAAGCGCCGGAGGCGTCTGCGCCCGAAGGCGATGGCTGAGGCTTTCGATCAGCTCAAGCGTGAGATCCGCGCCTGCCGGGTCTGCCAGCCCCATCTTGGCCATCCCGTGCGACCCGTGGTGCGGGGCGAGGCGAGCGCCCGTATCCGCATTATCGGCCAGGCGCCCGGCACGCGCGTCCAGGCCAGCGGCAAGCCTTTCACAGACCCCAGCGGCGACCGCCTCAGGGACTGGATGGGGGTGAGCGAAGACGCGTTCTATGACGAACGCGCCATAGCCATCACGCCCATGGGGTTCTGCTTTCCGGGCCTTGATGCGAAGGGCGGCGACAAGCCGCCCCGGCGCGAATGCGCCCCGCTCTGGCAGGACCGGGCGAGTAGGGCCTTGCCGAATGTGGGGCTGACCTTGCTGGTGGGCGCCCATGCACAGCGCTGGCATCTCGGGACTCAAGCCGCGAAGACCCTGACCGAGACCGTAAAGCAGTGGCGACTGCACTTGCCAGATTATGTTGCGCTGCCGCATCCGAGCTGGCGAAACACCGGCTGGCTGAAGCGTAACCCTTGGTTTGAGCAAGAAGTTTTGCCCGAGCTGAAAGCTCGCGTCCGCGAAATGTTGAACAGTCTAAATTGACCGTACATTTACCCAAGTAAAACGGGCACTTGCGTGGACTTGTCGCAAAAGGTATCGAGACGGCGCACGCGCTGGCCCAAGGCTGATCGTGACCGCCGATGAAGCGGCTCCGGCCTTCCAGCGTCCCATTTTCGTTTCGCGACAGGAAGGACTCCCCGCTCATGAGCCTGTTCGAGCATACCGCGTTCGATAACCACGAAAAAGTTCTCTTCGCCACCGATCCGGCGACGGGGCTCAAAGCCATCCTGGCGGTGCACTCCACCGCGCGCGGCCCGGCCGTTGGCGGCTGCCGCATGTGGTCCTATCCGTCCTCTGCCGAGGCTGTGACCGACGTGCTGCGCCTGTCCCAGGGCATGAGCTACAAGAACATCATGGCGGACCTGCCCATTGGCGGCGGCAAATCCGTAATCATGAAGCCCGAGGCGATTTCGACCGTCAGGCCCTGTTTGAAGCCTTCGGTCGTGCGCTGGAAAGCCTCAATGGCCAGTACATCTCCGCAGAAGATGTGGGCGTCTCTCCCGATGACATGGTCGCGGCGCGCCGCACCACCCGTCATGTCGTGGGTCTGCCTGACGGCACGGGCGACCCGTCTCCGGTGACCGCCAAGGGCGTGTTCATGGGCATTCAGGCCGCGGCTGCCCGCGGTCTCGGCTCTGAAGACCTCAAGGGCGTGAAGATCGCTGTTCAGGGCGCGACCGGCCATGTGGGCGCCTATCTGGTGCGTCACCTCGCCGAAGCCGGCGCCGAACTGCATCTCGCCGATATCCGTGAGGCCGAGCTGAAGGCCATCGCCAAGGAAACCGGCGCGAAAGTGGTCGAAGACCCGAACGCCATCTACGACGTGGATGCGGACATCTTCACCCCGTGTGCGCTGGGCGCGATCATTAACCCGAACACCATTGATCGCCTGAAGGTCAAAGTGGTGGCCGGCGCGGCCAACAACCAGCTGGAAACCCGCGACATGGGCGCCGAGCTCGTCAAGCGCGGCATCCTGTATGCGCCCGATTACGTCATCAACGCCGGCGGCATCATCAATGTCATGGGCGAGATCGACTCCCGCTTCGACAGCAAATGGGTGGAAGGCAAGCTGCACACCCTGAAAGCCACGCTGGGCGAGATCATGGACACCGCGGCTCGCGAGAACCGTCCGTCCAATATCGTCGCCGACGAGATTGCGCGTCAGCGCCTCGCCGATGCAGCCGAACAGAAGGCCCTGGCGGCGGAATAAGCCCGCTTTCCGGCCTGAATTGAACTTGCGCATCGAAGCGGCGGCCTGTACTCAGGCCGCCGTTTCTGCATTGAAGGACATGAGGCCCATGAAGCTCCAGACCCGTTCCGCCCCTCGCGCAACCCTGTCTGGAGTCCGTCATGTCCGCCTGTCTGTCTGCCAATTCTCTTTCACTACATACGCCTGGCCATACCTGTCTGCTGGAGGGGTTCACCCTCAGCTTCAGCACTGAGGTGACCGGAATCGTCGGCCCCAACGGGGCGGGCAAGTCCACGCTGCTACAGGCGCTGGCGGGCGGTGTTGCGCCCAGCTCCGGCTCGATCTCGATGCACGGACGCCTGGGCTGGCTTGAACAATCGGGTCCGGATGCGAAGGGCGACCTCGCCGCCGGTTTGGGGGTCGGCGCAGCGCTCGCCTGTCTCAAACGCATTACGGAGGGTCTGGGCGACGCAGCCGATTTCGAGGTGGCGGACTGGACGCTGGAGGCCCGGGTGGAGGCGGCGCTGAACCGGGTCGGGCTTGGCGGCATGTCTCTTGATCGTCCTGTATCAGCCCCTGTCGGGGCGGGGCAGCGCGCCCGGCTGGCGCTCGCGCGGGCTTGGATCGCGGCGCCGGACATCCTGTTGATGGATGAACCCACCAACAATCTCGACGCAGACGGTCGCAAGGCCGTGCAGCAGATGCTGTCAGACTGGCCGGGCGGTCTGGTCATCGTCAGCCATGACCGCGCGCTTCTGGAGCATATGGACCGGATTGTGGCGCTTGAAAGCCCCGGCTGGGCCGTGTTTGGGGGCGGCTGGTCCGAGTATGCGGCGCAACGCGATGCGGCGCGGGAGCGAGCGCAGGCCGAGCATGACCGGCTGGACGCCGAAGCCCGGCAGGTCAAAACGCGCGGCGAAGGAGGCCGAGGCCCGGCTTCAGCGCCGGGCGCGTTCGGGCAAGGCGCAGCGCGCGACGGCAGTCAGCCCAAGGTGTTGCTCGACGCATGAAGAACCGTAGCGAGGCGACCGCTGGGCGTCTGGCGGGCTCAGCCAGAAACGCGTCGGCGAGGCGGAGCGCGGTTGGACACAGCGCGGGCCAGCTGCACAAGGGCCGAAACTGTCCATCAAGGCCGTCGCCGCCGATAGTCCGCAGGGGCGCACCGTGCTGGCGTTCGAGGTGTATGCTTCGGGTATGACGCCGCTCCCGTGATCCAGGATCTCAGCTTTGCCCTGTCAGGCGGGGCGCGCATGGCGATCACCGGTCCGAATGGCGCGGGCAAGACGACCGTATTGAAACTGGCCGAGGGCGTGCTGGCGCCCGGTCGGGGGAGATCCGCCGCACATCAGGCCGCATCGCAAGACTGGATCAGACCGTCAGTGATCTTGAACCGGACCTGAGCGTGGTGGACGCCTTGAGGCCCGCAATCGGTCCCTGTCGCGCAATGCCGCCTATGCAGCGCTCGCTCAGTTCGATCTGCGCAATACCGATGCGGAGAAGTCCGTGGCGAGCCTGAGCGGCGGCGAGCGTCTGCGCGCCGGGCTTGCGGGCGTTCTGGGCGGTGAGCCCCCCGAGCTGATCCTGCTTGATGAACCCACCAATCATCTTGATATCGAGGCCGTCGAGGCGCTGGAACAGGCGCTGTCCGTCTTTTCAGGCGCTCTCCTGGCGGTCAGTCATGATGAGCGGTTTCTGGACGCGCTGACGCTCGACAGCACGCTGACGCTGACTAGGCGCTGACGAGATGGGCGAAGGCCGGCTCGACGCCGAGCCGCACCGCGTCGCCGACGCGATGGTTCTCCTTCAGGCTGGCGCGGGCCTCCAGCGTCTGGCCGGTCTCGAGCCGGCAGTCAGGCGCGCATAGCCCGAGCTGACCCGACGCGCGATGATGCGGGCGAGGGCGCCTTCGGCGTCCGCGCGCTCCAGTTTCACGCCTTCGGGGCGGACCAGAAGCAAGACCTTGTCGCCATTGGTGAAACCCGTGGCGGAATAGGCGCCCAGAACCGTGTTGGCGATGCCGTCGCGGACCTCGGCCTCGAACACGTCCACATCTCCCAGAAGCCGGGCGGCGGTCAGCGAGGCGGGCTTCATGTAGAGCGTATCGGGCGCGCCGGTCTGGATGATCCGGCCCTCATTCATCAGGGCGATGGAATCAGCAAGTTCCAGCGCTTCCTCGGCGTCATGGGTAACGATCAGGGTTGCGGCCTCGGACTGGCGCAGGGCGTCGGCGGTGGCGCCGCGCAGTTCGGAGCGCAGGCGGCGGTCGAGGCCGGAAAAGGGCTCGTCCAGCAGCATCACGTCGGGTTTGATCGCCAGCGCGCGCGCGAGCGCCACGCGTTGCTGTTCACCGCCCGAGAGCTCATGCGGATAGGCCTTGGCGCGATGCGCCAGCTCCACTGCTTCCAGTCGCCTGAGCGCTGTCTCGCGACGGCTGGCCTTGGGCCCTCACGCAGGCCAAAGCGACATTGTCCAGCGCTGTCAGGTGCGGGAAGAGGGCGTAATCCTGAAACACCACGCCGCAGCGGCGATCCTCTGGCGGTTTGTGCAGGCCCTTGGCGCTCCACAAATGGTTCTCGAACCGGATCTCGCCCGCATCCAGCGGCTCCAGCCCGGCGATGGCGCGCAGGAGCGTGGACTTGCCCGACCCCGATGGTCCCAGAAGCGCTGTCACGCGCCCGCAGGTCAGGGTCAGCTCGACGCCGTCCACGGCCGGCCGCCCCGGGGCGAAGCGCACCACGGCGCCGGAGACTTCCAGCAGGCGATCATCGAGTTTGACGGCAGTATCGTGCAGGCGTTCCAGTCATTTCGCGTCTTCCTGCCGGGTGATCCGTCGGGCGATCCAGATCATGGGCGGCAGGGCGACCAGCGTGATCAATAACGCAGGCAGGGCGGCTTCGCCCAATCTTTCATCAGAGGCGTAATTGTTCGCGATCACCGCCAGGGTGTCATAGTTGAACGGGCGCAGGATCATGGTGGCCGGCAATTCCTTGAGCACCTCGACGAACACCAGAAGCGCCGCCAGAAGCGAACCCGACATCACCATGGGCGGTGCACCCGCCAGGCGGTCTCACCCGGCCCGGCGCCCAGCGTGCGGGCGGCCATGTCGAGCGTGGGGTGACGCGTTGCAAGGCGCTTTCGGACGGGCCGATGGCCGCCGCGGCGAAGCGCGACTGATAGGCGAAGATCAGCGCCAGAACGCCGCCTGACAGCAAGAGCGGGAACTGAACGCCCGTCAGGCGGGTCCACGCGTCATCAAGACCCGATTGCAGCCCGCCCAGGAGCACCAGCACGCCAAGAGCCGCGACGGACCCCGGCACAGCGTATCCCAGGCCGGCGAGGCGGGCGGCGGCGACAGCGACAGGTTTCTTGCTGCGCAGCGCATAGGCGCAAAACAGACCGATCGCGGCGGCGGCGAGGCCGGACAGGATTGCGAGGGTCAGCGAATGGCTGGCGGCTTGAAACAGGTCACGCGCCATGGGGGCGTGGAAAGCCAGATAGGTCAGTCGGCCCAGCGGGATCACAAGACCGATCAGCACCGGACTGAGACAGAGAAGGGCGGCGACAGCGCCGCGCACCGGATCGAGATCGACCCGCCGCGGCGGGCGGCGGCGACCGGACGCGCTGGTCTGGCGGGCGCGCTGGCGCTGGCTGCGCTCCAGCGCGAACAGGACGAAGGCGATCATCACGAGGATCAGGCGAGACGCGCCGCATCGGCGATGGCGCCTTCGCCCGCCCAGGCGCGGATCAGACCCACGGACAATGTGGGCGCCCCCAGATGCACCACGGCGCCGTAATCGGCGAGACTTTCCATCACCACCAGCGCCAGCCCGGCGGCGATCGCCGGGCGAGCCATGGGAATGGCGGCGCGCAGGAAAGCGCTGCGCGGCCTAGCGCCAGCGTGCGGGCGGCTTCATAGGCGTCCGCGGACTGGCCCGCGAAGCTTCGCGCGCCAGCAGATAGACATAGGGATAAAGCGCAAAGCCGAAGATCAGCCCGGCCCCGATGGGCCCGCGGACGGTGGGCAGGAAATCGGCGGGGCCCCCGGCTGGGTCAGGTCGTACCAGCATAGGCGGAGGCGTAGGCGGGCGCGGCCAGCGGCAGGGCCAGCAGCCATTCAAAGACCGAGCGGGCGAAGAAGCGGTAGCGCGCCACGAGCCAGGCCAGAGGCACGCCGATCAGCCCGGCGCTGACCGCCGCCACGCCCGTCACCATTGCCGTATGGCCCAGATAGGCGGGCAGGCGGGTGCGGGCGATATGGGCCATGTAATCGGTCCAGGGCCCGAAAACGCCAAGCGCCGCAACCGCCAGGAGCGGTGCGGCGCAGATCAGAGCGGCGACGAGAGCGGGCCTGACCGGATTGAACTGGGCGCGTCCTGCGATCACGGCCAGCCGACGCGGTCGAAGATGCGCTGGGCTTCGCCCGCATTGGCGCCGAGCTCGTCCACATTGACGTCATCGGACGAGAAATCGCCAAACGCGTCCAGCACATCATTGTCATAGGCGGCGGACGGGATGACCGGATACTCGTTGGTCAGCTCGGCGAAGATGCGCTGGGAGTCGTCGCTCAGCAGGAACTCCAGGAATTCGATGGCGTTCTCGCGGTTCGGCGCATTGGCGGCGAGACCGGCGCCGGAGACATTCACATGCGCGCCGCCATCTCCGAGATCGGCGAAGATCACGCCGATCTCCTCGCCGATTTCATGATCGCCCGGATTTTCAGAGCGCATGAAACGGGCGAGATAATAATGGTTGATGATGGCGACATCGCATTCGCGTGCGGCGACGGCGCGGATCTGGTCGGTGTCGCGCCCTGGGGCGGACGCGCCATGTTCTCGACGATGCCCCGGGCCCAGGCTTCCGCCGCCTCGGCGCCGTCCTGGGCGACCATCGCGGCCAGCAGGGACTGGTTGTACACATTATTGGACGAACGCACGCAGATCCGGCCCCGCCATTGCGGATCGGTCAGATCCTCGAAGCTGCTGATTTCGGACGGGTCCACGCGATCCTTGGCGTAGGCGATGACACGCACGCGCTTGGAGAAACCGAACCAGTCGCCATCAGGCTGGCGCAGATTGGCGGGAACATTCGCGAGTACGCCTTCGAGCTCGGGCGCCGGCTGGAAGAGGCCCGCCTCGTCCGCGCGCCAAAGACGGCCGGCGTCCACGGTGATCACCACATCGGCCTGGGAGCGATCGCCATCCGCACGCACGCGCTCGATCAGAAGGTCGCCCGGCGCCTCGATGACATTGACCTCGATCCCGGTGTGTTCGGTGAAGGCTTCATAAAGCGCATCATCTGACGCGTAATGACGCGCCGTATAGACATTGACCACGCCTTCGCCAGACGACGATCCGGACGGGCTGCACGCGCTCAGCGCGCTGAAGCTGACCAGTCCAACCAGAAGACTCTTGCAGGCGGTGGCGAATGTCATGGCGTGTCCTTTTGCTGCAGACGGACGATATAGGCGTCCATCCGGTCCGGGGGAGGTACTCACTGCCATTTCTGAGAACGTCTCGCAAGTGCGACGGCCAGCCGCACGGAATTTTGTTGGGCATTGACGCCCTGAGAACCGGGTTCTAATCAAGGCTCCGGCTGCAGACGCCCGCCGCCCGAGCGACGCGACCCGCGTCCGGTGAAGTCTGCCTTCTGTCGCACCACGCTGCTTTCTTTCGCCGTCTCGCGAAATGGCAATTCGGGCCCCATTTGAAATGTGAGACCGGGCTTGAGGAGTATTGCTCGTGTCGACGGATCACCCGCACGCCGCCTTTCTGACAGGCGGCCTTCCATCCCTTTATGTGAAAACAGCTTTGCCGATCATCATCCTGATGGTGATGAGCGGTCTTCTGAACGTGACCGACGCCTGGTTTCTGGGCGTCTTCTCCGGTGAACAGGCGCTGGCGGCCGTCACCGTCAGCTTTCCCATTTTCATGTTGCTCAGCGCTCTGGGCATGCTGGTGGCGTCCGGCATGTCCAGTCTTCTGGCCCGCGCCCTGGGGCAGGGAGATCGGTCCGGGGCGGAAAGCGTCTTCGCCTCCGCTCATGCCCTGTCTCTGGCGATCAGCCTGGTGCTGGTCCTGCTCTACGTCCTCCTGGGCGGCCCGGTCCTGACCCGGTTGTCACTGGGGGATGAAGCGCTCGCTGCTGAGGCCGCGCGCTATATCGGCGTTCTGATCTGGGGGGCGCCGATCGCGCTGATCCTGTCGGTTCAGGCGGATGGTCTGCGCAATGAGGGGCAGGCCGGTTTCATGGCGCTGGCCGGTCTGGGCGTGACGCTCGCCAATATCGCTTTCAACGCCGTGTTGATCATCGCCCTCCAGATGGGCGCGGCGGGCGCCGCCATCGGGACCGTGCTGGCGCAGGGCGTGTCCGTGGTCATCATCCTGGCCTGGCGTGTGCGGCATCCGCTCTTGATGTCAGCCTCGTTCAGCGGCTGGTTCCGGACCCGAAAGGGCTGGGCGCACATTCTGGCGCTCGGGGCGCCGCCCGCCCTGGGCCTGTTCGGCGTGGCGCTTGGATCCTTGACGGTGCTCAGCGTGCTGCAGCTGAGCAAGGCCGAGGACTATCAGGGTATTGTCGCGGCCTATGGCGTGGCGACACGGGTGATGACCTTCGCCATCCTTCCCGTGATCGGTTTGTCCCAGGCACTTCAGACCGTTACCGGGATCAATCATGGCGCCGGGCTGACAGGTCGGGTGCGCGACTCGCTGCGTTTCGCGCTTCTGACCGCGCTTTGCTATGGCGTCGTGGTGGAAGGGAGCGTGCTGCTGTTCGCGCCCCAGATCGGCGGCTTCTTTGTGAGCGGGAGGCCTTGGCGCCGCAGATCGCTTTCATCCTGCGTCGCCTGATGGCCCTGTTTGCGCTGGGCGCGCCCCTGTTCTTGCTGGGCCTGTACTTTCAGGCTCAGGGTGACGCCGTACGGGCGGCGATCCTGGGGCTGGCCAAGCCGTACCTGCTGTTTGTTCCGCTTGTGATCGGACTGGGGCTTGGCCTTGGATCCGACGCCATCTGGTGGGCGTCCCCGCTCGCGGATATCGGCGTTCTGGCGTTGGCGATCATCGTTTCGCAAGCCGGCGCGCCTTCCGGTGCGGGTTGAGCCGGACAGCAAAACCCGCTCGATCGAGCCGGGGTTCGCGCCTCTTCAGGCATACTGGTGGGCGATACAAGGATCGAACTTGTGACCCCTTCGGTGTGAACGAAGTGCTCTACCGCTGAGCTAATCGCCCTCAAGAGGCGCGGTTTTTATGCCGACGACCGAGGACGGTCAAGCGGTCCGGAGCCATGAAACGCAGATCGGTTGCAGCACAGGCATCGCTAAGTTACGAATTTTCCTCGGTTGCATAATTTTTTTCGAAAAAAAATGGCCCGTCATACTTTCGTCAAGAACAAATATCACTTATAGACCCGCGTCTCGCCGCCGGGCTGTTTCGGTCTGCGGCTAAGAATTCCAAATGATAACGAACCCTACGCACGCGAGCTGCTGCGCGTGTTTGAAGGAGGTTTCTCCCCATGGCCACCAATGACTTCTGCACCCGTGAAGGCGCGCTCCGTCTGAAAGAACGCATCGAGGCGTACTGGAAAGAGCGCGGCTACGACGTGAACATCGAACTGACCGAAGCCGGCTTCATGCCCGCCATGCGTTCGGCCCGCACCGACGTGCGCTCGAACATGGTCAACGGCATGCCGCGCCCGGCGAATGATCGCTCTTCCGATCGTCGCAGCGCCTAAGCGCCTTTCCGTGTGTCGATGAGCTCGGCGAGCAAGCCGGGCAAAGCGCCATACGCTTCAAAAAGCCGGTCCGCACCCAGGGTGCGGGCCGGCTTTTCGCTATAACCGCCCAGAAAGATCACAGATCCTGCGCCTGCCGCTTTCGCCGCCAGCGCATCGGGTTCGGAATCGCCCACCAGGACGCAGGCGTGATCAATCGGATCGCCCCCAACCGCGACCAGAAGATGCGCCGGGTCCGGCTTCTTCGCCGGGGCGTCCTCAGGGCCAATGACCCGCTCGAATCGATCACGCATGTTCAGAGCATCCAGTAGCGGAATCGCCAGCTGGGTCGGCTTGTTGGTGCAGACCGAAAGGCGCGCGCGGCCTCGGCCAGCGAATCGAGCGTCGCTTCGACACCCTCGAACGGGCGTGAATGGCGGGCGATGTCCGCGCCATAGGCCTCCAGGAACACTGTGAGTCGCTCGGTCACGAGGTCGCGTCCGGCGCCGGGCGGCCTTCGCGTTCGAATGCGCGTTCGATCAGCGCCCTTGCGCCGCGGCCGACCATGGCGCGCACATCCTCCAGCGGCACGGGCTCAAAGCCCAGAGGAACCACCGCTTCATTCAATGCGCGCACCAGGTCAGGGGCGGTATCCACCAGCGTGCCGTCGAGATCAAAGGCGATGCGCGCGCCGGACAGAGAAGTGAGCATGGGCCCTCACATTGGGTTTCAAAGACGTCAGCGTTTGTGACGCGCCTGCGTGGTCGCGTCCCGGGTCTTGATAGGCTATAGCGCTGAAGCATCAAAAGCGCCTGAGATTCCTCACCTCACGGGCCTGACGTTTTCTGGGAGCCTGGCTCATGTCCTCACGTCCCCGCGCCGCCGTCATTCTCGCCGCCGGTCATGGCAAACGCATGAAATCGGACCTCGCCAAGCCGCTGCACCCCATTGGCGGTCGCTCCATGCTCGACTGGTCCCTGGCGCTGGCGGATGCGGTGCAGGCCGAGCGCAAGGTCGTGGTCTGGGGCGCCCATGCGCCCGAGGTGAAGGACAAGGCGGAAGCCGCGGGCGCGTTGACAGCCTTGCAGGACCCGCCCCAGGGCACCGGCCACGCCGTGCAGCAGGCGCAGGACGCGCTCAAGGATTCGACGCGACGTGATCGTGCTCTATGCCGACACGCCGCTGATTACGGCTGAAACCGTGGAACAGGTCTTCGCGGCGCTCGACGCAGGCGCCGCCGTCTCCGTGCTGGGCTTTGAACTGAGAGAGCCGGGCGGCTATGGCCGTCTGATCGAGAACGCCTCAGGCGGGCTCGACGCGATCGTTGAGGCCAAGGACGCCAGCCCCGAGCAATTGATGGTGGGGCTGTGCAATTCCGGCGTCCTCGCCATGCCGTCCGGCTGATGTTCGAGCTTCTGGGCGAGGTGACGAACGAGAATGCCAGCGGCGAATACTATCTGACCGACCTTGTGGGGCTGGCGCGCGGTCGCGACCTGCCGGCAAAGGCGGTGAAGGCCAGTGCAGACGAGGTGCTGGGCGTCAATTCCCGCGTCGATCTCGCCGCCGCCGAACATGCCTTCCAGCAACGCGCGCGACATCAGGCCATGGTGGACGGAGTGACGCTGATCGCGCCCGAAACCGTCTATTTCAGCCATGACACCATGATCGAGAATGACGTGGTGGTCGAACCCCACGTGGTGTTCGGACCGGGTGTTGTGATCCGCACCGGCGCCCGCATTCGCGCCCATTCCCATCTGGAAGGCGCTGACGTGGCTGGCGGCTGCGAGGTCGGCCCCTATGCCCGCTTGCGCCCCGGTGCGGTGCTGAAGACCGGCGCCAAGGTGGGCAATTTCGTGGAAGTGAAAAAGCGGTGATGGGGGAGGGCGCGAAAGCGAACCACCTTTCCTATATCGGGGACGCGACGGTGGGCGCGAACGCCAATATCGGAGCGGGAACCATCACCTGCAATTATGACGGTTTTCTCAAATACCAGACGGTGATCGGCGAGGGCGCCTTCATCGGCTCGAATTCCGCGCTGGTGGCCCCCGTCACCATTGGCGACGGCGCGATGACCGGATCGGGCAGCGTGATCACCGAGAACGTGCCCGCAGATGCTCTGGCCGTGTCACGCGCCAAGCAGACGAACAAGGACGGCTGGGCGGCGCGTTTCCGCCGGGCCATGTCCGCCAAGAAGAACAAGACGAAGGGATAGCCATGACCGAACTGCTGGATCGCCTCAAGGACAAGGCGCTGTATCAGACCCAGTCCTTCATTAAAGGCGCCTGGGTTGCGGGCAAGCCCTGGATCGAGGTGACGAGCCCCACCAATCGCGCCGTGCTGGCGCAGATGACGGATGTGGGCGCAAAGGCGCCGAGGACGCCATTGACGCCGCCGCCGAGGCCTTCAAGACGTGGAAGAACACGCCGGTCTTCGAACGCGCCCAGCTGGTGAAGAAATGGCATGACTTGATCCTCGAGCATGCCGACGATCTGGGTCATCTCATCACCGCTGAAATGGGCAAGCCTTTCCCCGAAGCGCGGGGCGAGGTCGTCTATGGCGCGGGCTTTGTCGAGTGGTCGGCGGAAGAAGCCAAGCGCATTCATGGCGAGACCATCCAGACCCCGTTCCCCGGCTCGCGCGGCTGGACAATCCATCAGCCGATCGGGGTCGTCGCCTGCATCACGCCGTGGAACTTCCCCTCCGCCATGATCACCCGCAAATGCGCCCCGGCGCTGGCGGCGGGCTGCACCGTGGTGGTGAAACCGGCGCCGGAAACCCCGCTATCGGCGCTGGCTCTGGCGGAGCTGGCCAAGCGCGCGGGCTTCCCCGATGGCGTCTTCAACGTCATCACCGGCGATGCGCCGGCCATTGGCGATGTCTTCACCCAGTCCGACAAGGTGCGCATGGTGGGCTTCACTGGCTCCACGCCTGTGGGCAAGCTGCTGATGAAGCAGGCCTCGAGCACCGTGAAGCGCGTGGCGCTGGAGCTGGGGGGCAATGCGCCCTTCCTGATCATGGATGATGCGGACATCGAGAAAGCGGCGGACGGCGTGATCGCGTCGAAATTCCGCGCCTCGGGCCAGACTTGCGTGTCGGCCAACCGGATCATCGCCCACGCCCCCATCGCCGACAAGCTGATCGCCGCGCTGAAAGAGCGCATCTCCGCCATCAAGGTGGGTGATGGTCTGACTGAAGGCGTCACCGTGGGCCCGCTGATCCATGACGAGGCGGTCTCACGCGTCGACAAGCTCGTTCAGAATGCCCGCGAACGCGGCGCGACGATCCATACTGGCGGCAAGTCCCTGGCCGATGAGCTGGGCGGGTCCTTCTACGCCCCGACCCTGATCGAGGGCGGGACGGATTACGAGTTGGAGCTGGCCTGCTTTGAGATCTTCGGCCCGGTTTGCGCGGTCTATCGCGTGGAGACCGAAGCGGAGATGATCGAGCTCGCGAATTCCACACCCTATGGGCTCGCCGCCTATGTCTACACGCGCGATGTGGGCCGGGTGCACCGCATCTCCGAAGCGCTTGATTTTGGCATGATCGGGGTCAACGCCCCGATGGTCGGCTCGCCCGCCACCCCGTTCGGCGGCGTCAAGGAATCCGGCATTGGCCGTGAAGGCGGCAAATGGGGCGTCGAGGAATTCACCGAACTCAAATTCGTGCTTCTGGCGGGAGTGGATCAATGAGCGCAGTCGAGCAGAAGACACGCGCCGCGAGGCGGCTCTGGAGTTCGTCGAGGACGGCATGACGCTGGGCCTGGCTCGGGCTCCACGGCGGACATCTTTGCCCGTCTTCTGGGCGCGGCGCTCGAAAGCGGATCGCTGAAGAACGTCAAGGGCGTGCCCACTTCGGAGAATACCGCCAGGGTCGCGCGGGAAGCCGGCGTACCGCTTCTGGAAGTGGATCAGGCCGACAAGATCGACGTCACCATTGATGGCGCCGACGAGGTCGATGGCCGTTTCCGGCTGATCAAGGGCGGAGGCGGTTGCCTGCTGCGAGAGAAGATCATCGCCCACGCGTCTGACCTCATGGTCGTGGTGGTCGATGAAACCAAGCTGGTGGAAACCCTGGGCGCCTTCGCCCTGCCGGTCGAGGTGGATCCGTTCGGTTTCACCATCACCGCCAAGAAGGTCTATGACGCGCTCACTGCCTCTGGCGTGGTGCGCCCGGACGTGAAGCTGCGCTGCCGCGGCGACGGCAATGATCCCTATCTGACCGATGGCGGCAATTACATTCTCGATTGCGCCTGCACCGCGCTTGAAGACCCCGAGCAGGTCGCTGCGCGCCTGAACGCATCCCCGGCGTGGTCGAACATGGCCTTTTCATCAGCCTCGCCCGCGCCGTGATCGTCGGCGAGGAAGACGGCGCGCGGTGCTGGAGCTTTAGGGGGCTATTCCTCCAGCGCGTCACTCGCGGGTCCTTGCGGGGGCGTTCCTGGGCCGGGACTTGCGGCGTGCCGACATAGATGAAACCCGCCACGCGTTCTCCGGGTTGCAGGCCGAGGGCGCTCTTCATGCGCTTGTCAAAGGCGTACCATTCGGTCAGCCATTGCGCGCCAAAGCCCAGGGCCGCCGCCGCGATCAGAAGATTCTGGCACACGGCGCCGGCGGACAGGATCTGCTCCCATTCAGGCACCTTGTGAGTCTCGTCCGTATCGGAAACCACGGCGATCACCACGGGCGCGCGCAGAAAGCGTGAGCGTTCCAGTTCAAAGCGTTCCGCCGGCGCATCCGGTTCGATGTCGCGGAAGCGCGCTTCCAGACGTTCCCCGAACTTCGCCCGCGCCTCGCCCTCGAACACGATGAAGCGCCAGGGAAACAGCTTGCCGTGATCCGGCGTGCGGGCGCCGATCTTGAGCAGCGTGTCGAGCTGTTCGGCGCTCGGGCCGGGCTCACCCATATCCTTGGCCAGGGTCGAGCGCCGCTGCGCCAGAAGCGCCAGGGTCTCGGGGCTGGCGCCGGACAGGGTGATCGAATCGCCGGGATGGGGGAAGTTGGTGCGGTGAAGGAGGCCATGATCTGCCTTTGGATTCGAAGCGGTGTTTTGACCGTATGCGTGAAACGTCGCTATACGTTGTAGGTTAGCATGTCGCGATCAAGTCAGGACCTGTCAGACGCAGGCCAGGCGACAGATCCGGGGAAGTTGGGGAAGTGACCATCACCGCAGTCAGTGAAGACGCGCTCAGCCCGGCGGAACGCCGCCGTCGCAAAGTGCGCGATGCGATCATCCACGCCGCCGAAGAGATCTTCACCGAGGAAGGCGAAGCCGGTCTGTCCATGCGTCGCATCGCAGAGCGCATCGATTACTCTCCGGCCGCGCTCTACAAGTATTTTGATTCCAAGGAAGCCTTGTTCCGCGAAATCCGCGAGAGCTTCTTTGAACGCCTGCATGACCGGATGAAGGCGGTCACCGATAACATCAAGGATGGCCCCTTGCTCTGCACGCCCTGCATGCGGGCCTATGTCGAGACCGGACTGGAGCAGCCGGGACATTACAAGCTGGCATTCTCGGCCTTTCCTGACGAAAAGGATCCCGAGGAAGAAACCTATGCATTCGCCGCCGCGGGTCACCTTCACCAGATGATCCAGTTCAGCATGGATGAAGGCTGGTTTCGCAAAATGGATATCGAGCTTGCGGCGAAGTCTGTCTGGGCGGCGTCACACGGCCTGACCTTGCTGGCCGTCACCATTCCCAATTTCCCGTGCGGCCTGCCTGGGTTGAGCCTGGACCCTGAAGCGTTCAGGGATCCTGATGAAGCGGAAGTCCGCTCAGAGCTGGACCGGCTTATCGCCTTTCATTCCGAGGCGGTGCTTCGAGGGCTCGGGACACGCAAATTGCTCTCCCGTCTCGATGAGGGCGAGACCTTCTGAGCAAGGCCTGATTTGTCAGGCGATTAGACTGCGTGGATTGTGAACACTGTTCACTTTTCAAACTGCGTTTTCGTGTTATATTCTCAGTCCGCTCCAGACGAGAAAAGGACATCCCATGCCTTCCTTTCAGCGTTCGCGTGGGACGTTCGCGCTCAGCGTCGCCGCCTGTGCGGTCATGCTGGTGGTGATTGTCATCAGCGTCAGCACATTCAGAAGCGCCAGCGCAAATACGCAGACCCAGCAGGTTGCAACGGCCACACCCGTGCCGGTGATGTCGGTTCTCTATACCGAGGCGGCCGAGGCGGAGTCACGATTTCCGGCCCTGATCACAGCCCGGCGCGAGAGTGCGCTCGGCTTTCCGCAAGGCGGCCAGATCAGACATTTGAATGTGGATGTCGGAGATCCGGTCGAAGAGGGCCAGATACTGGCCTCGCTGGATACCCGCGCACTCGAGGCGCAACGCCAGGCGGCGCAAGCGGATGTCGCTGCAGCCCGTGCCGAGGCCCGTCTCGCCAGCGTGACCCTGGACCGGCAAAGGCGGCTCGTGGCGCAAGGTCATGTGTCCGAACAGGTTCTTGATGAAGTGTCCGCCCGCGCCGAAGCGGCCGCTGCGCGTATCGAAGCGGCAAGCGCCGTTGAAGCCGCCCTGTCGGTTCAGATCGAGTTGTCCGCCCTCACGGCGCCGTATGCCGGGATCGTGACGGCGCGGCATTTTGATGACGGAGCCTCGGTGGGGGCTGGCGTGCCGGTCCTGACGCTTGTCGAGGCGGGGGTGCTTGAGGTGCGGGCCGGTCTGCCGGCGCATGACGCGGCCCGTCTGAATGCGGGCGCGGCGTATCGGGTCGAGTTGGCGACCGGCGAAACGATCCTGGTCAGATTGCGCGCAGCCACGGGGTGATCGATGCGCGCGACCGCAGCATCAGTGTGGTTTTGACATGCCGGAAGGGGCGCAGACGCCCGCAGGCTCAACCGCCCGGCTTGTTCTGCCTTACCAGCTTGAAGAGCGCGGCTTCTGGGCCCCTGTCGCCGCCCTCAGCGAAGGGCGCAGGGGGCTTTGGTCCATATACGCCCTGGTTCCTGACGGCGAGGCCTTCATCCTTGAGCCGCGTCCTGTCGAAATCCTGCACACTGAGCGTGACCGGGTTTATCTGCGCGGCGCTGTGCAAACCGACGAGATGATCCTGGCGGGCGGCGTGCACCGCGTTGCGCCAGGTCAACAGGTCCGTCCGGCGCGTGGGGACTGATCGATGGCCACGCTGTTCTTTCGCTATCCGCGCCTGACGCTTCTGGCGCTGTTCCTGTCGGTTGTGTCCGGCCTGGCTGCGCTGGGCGTCCTGGGCCGTCAGGAGGACCCATCGCTCACAGAGCGCTTCGGTGTTGTGGTCGCCAGCTTTCCGGGGGCGGACGCCGAGCGGATGGAAGCGTTGATCGTCGAGCCGATCGAGGCTGCGCTGATGGAGCTCGTGGAGCTGGATGAGGTGGATTCCACCATACGCGCCAATGTGGCGCTGATCGGCGTCAATATCCGCGAAGACTTGAGCCCGGCCATGGTCGAGCAGGCCTGGACCAAGGTGCGCGACCAGGTCTCTTCGGTTGAAGTCCTGTTGCCGGACGGCGTTCTGCCGGTGCGCGTGGAGCGCCAGTATATGGGCGCGGCCACTCTGGTGGTCTCCCTGCGATGGCCCGAGGCTCTGAAGCCGGCAGGGGGCCTTGTCCCGACTGGCCGAGGATCTGGAAGACAGAATCCGCAGCGTTCCGGGGACGGATGAGACCCAGATTTTCGGCGCGCCGGAGGAAGAGGTGCGCGTCACGCTGGACCCGGAAGCTGTTTCAGCGCTGGGCCTGGGCCCTGTCGAAGTGGCCGGCTCCTGTCCCGATCGGACGCCAAGCTGCCGGCCGGTCGTCTGGCGGGTGAGACGCTTGATATCAATATCGAGGTTGATGGCGCCTTTGACTCGCTGGACCGGATCCGTGACGTCCCGGTGGCGCAAAGTCCAAGCGGCTTCGTGCGCATTGACGACATCGCGCGGGTCGAGCGAACGGTGCGTGAGCCTGCAGCCAGTGAAGCCTATATCGACAATCGCCGCACCATCCTGGTGGCGGGCTATCTGCAGCCCGAATTGCAGGTGGATGCGTGGGATGCGCGCGCCCAGCGGGTCGTCCGTGACTTCAGGGCGGCCAATCCGGCCGTCGAGGTCGAGATCGTCATGGCCCAGGCGGACTATGTCGTCGACCGCCTGGCCGGACTGGCGCAGAATCTGGCTTTTCCGCCCTGATCGTCTTCGCCGTCCTGTTCCTGGTCATGGGCTGGCGCAGCGCCCTGATCGTGGGGTCGGCCCTGCCGCTGACCATTTTGCTCGTGATGGTCCTGATCAATGTCTATGGCGAGCCGCTGCACCAGATGTCCGTGACCGGGCTGGTCGTTGCGCTCGGCCTTCTGATCGATAACGCGATCGTGGTGGTCGATGACTACAGGCTGCTCAGGTCGAGAGGTCTGGAGCGGCTGCAGGCCGTCGACAAGGCGGCGAAGACCCTGTTCGGGCCGCTGCTGGCCTCGACTCTGACGACGATTTTTGCCTTTGGCCCGATCGCCTGATGCCCGGCACGGCCGGGGAATTCATCTCCATGATCGGCATTTCGGTGATCTTCGCGGTCAGCGCGAGCTTCATTCTGGCCTTCACGGTCATCCTCGCCATGGCGGCCTGGTTTGACGATGGCCGCGCCGGGGAGCGCGACGCCCCGTTCTGGCGCGACGGCCTGCGCGTTCCGGTCCTGGCGAAGCTCTATCGCAGGCTTCTGGATGCTGTGATCGCACAGCCCCTGCTGGGCTTGGCGCTCGGGGTGCTGGTTCCGGTCGCGGGGTTTGCGGCGGCTTCGACCCTGCCGGGACAGTTCTTTCCGCCAACAGAAAGGGACATGTTCCAGGTGCGTCTCACCCTGCCGCCGTCATCGCCCCTGGATGTCACTCGCGCTGAAATTCAGCGCGCGACGGACATGATCACCGCGCATGACGGTGTTGAAACGGTCGTCTGGGTGCTCGGGGAAACCAGCCCGCGCGTCTACTACAATATGTTTGGCGCCGATGAAGGGCGTCCCAATTTCGCGCAAGGATTTGTCCGTGCGACCGATTCCGCCGCCAGTCGACGCATCGTCCAGGCCGTCCAGGCCGAAGCCATCGAGCAGTTCCCGTCCGCCCAGTTTCTGGCGCTGCCTTTCGAGCAGGGCCCGCCGGCCCCCGCGCCCATAGAGATCAGCGTGATCGGACCGGATCTTGAAGTGCTCGACAGGTTGGGCGAGGAGATCCGTCGCATTCTGGGCGGCACGCCAGGGGTCACCTACACCCAGGCCGAGCTGGCCCTGGGCGAGCCGATCGTGCGCCTGGATGTGGATGAGGTCTCAGCCGGCCTTGCAGGCTTGCGGCTTTCAGATATCGCCGGTCGTTTGCGCGCCGGCATGGACGGCGTGCAGGGCGGGTCGGTTCTCGAAGGCGTGGAAGAATTGCCGGTCCGGGTTGTGGCTCCTGACAATCGCCGGGACTCGCCGGACTCCATCAGCGGGGCGCCCCTGCCGGCAGGGCTGGCGCATCGCCGCTCGGCGTGGGGACATTCGCTCAGGTCAGGCTGGCGCCGGAAACATCCATCATCACGCGCGTGGACGCTGAGCGGGTCAACGCCATTTATGGCTATCTGTCGCCCTATGTCCTGCCGGCCACGACGCTGGCCGCCTTCCAGGACCGTTTCGAGGCGGAAAACCTGATCCTGCCGCCCGGCTATCGTCTGGAGATCGGGGGGGAAGCTGAAAATCAGGGTGAGGCGATGGCGAACCTCATGTCCACCGCCGCTCCCTTGCTGATCCTGATGGTGGCTGCGGTGGTTCTGGCGTTCAACTCGTTCCGCTATGCCGGGGTGATCTTCGTCATCGGCTTCCTGTCGGTCGGTCTGGCTCTGTTCGGGGTCTGGATGTTCGGCACGCCCCTGGGGTTCAACGCGATTGTCGGCGCGCTCGGACTGGTGGGGCTTGCGATCAACGGTTCGATCGTCGTGCTCAGCGCGCTCAAGGCCAGTGCGGCAGCCCAGTCCGGGGATGCTGCGGCCATCCGGGACACGGTCATGGATGCGACGCGACATATACTGGCGACGACGCTGACCACGATTGGCGGGTTCGCGCCCCTTCTGATCGAGGGCGACCCCTTCTGGCTGCCCTTTGCTTCCGCTGTGGCCGGCGGCGTTGCAGGTTCGGCGATCCTGGCGTTGATTTCGCTCCGGCGGCATTCGTGCTGCTGATACGTTCCAACCCGCAGGGCGCCCCGTCGGGCGCCTCCGAGCCGGAGCCTGTTTTGTGACCCAGTTGCGCCGAGGCCCCTGGACGATCCTGTCAGAGCGTCTGGGCTATGAAAATCCCTGGATGCGCGTGCGCGAGTTCGACGTCCTGCGTCCGGACGGCCAGCCGGGCCTTTACGGCGTCATGGAGCCCCGGCAAGCGGCGATCGGCGTGCTGCCGGTTTATGACAATGGCGATACGGTGCTGGTCGGCCAGCATCGCTTCGCCCTGGATGCCTGGTCCTGGGAATTGCCCGAGGGGGCGGTCCCGAAGGCGTTGCGCCGCTTGAAAGCGCTAAGCGCGAGCTTGAGGAAGAGACTGGCCTGAGAGCCGCCCATTGGCGCCCGCTGTCAGAGTTTGACGTCTCCAACTCCATCACCAGCGAGCGCGCCTACAGTTTCCTCGCCTGGGGCCTCAGTGAGGGGACGCCGGACCGGGAAGGGACGGAAGCGGACATGCAGATGCGGCGTCTGCCCTTGCGCGAGGCGCTGGAGATGGCCATTTCAGGTACAATTCGGGACGGGTTTTCCATGATCATGCTGATGGCTGCGGTTGAACAAGCGCGTCGTGGCGCTCTTGACCCCGGACTGTCCCGGTCCATCCTGTCCGGGCTTGATGAAGCCTGAGACGCTTCCGATCTGCGACCATCACAGGAGTCACCGATGACCCTCGCGCAAACCCAGGTCTTCGATGAAACGCCGCCGCTTGCGGGATCCGTCTGGAACCGCCTGCGTCTGGACGCCGCCTCCGCGGCGGCCGAAGAGCCCATGCTGGCGAGCTTCCTGAACGCGGCCATCCTGCGTCATGACGGTCTGACTGAGGCGTTCGCGCACCGTGTGGCCGCCAAGATGAGCGATTCCCAGCTCGACGCCTGCAGGTCCATGATGTCGCCAAGGCGGCGCTGGAATCCGATCGCGATCTCGTCGAACAGGCCGCCGCCGACATGCTGGCGGTGGATGAGCGGGATCCGGCCTGCCGCTCCTTGCTGCAGCCCTTCCTCTATTTCAAGGGCTTCCACGCTTTGCTGTGCTACCGGATCGCCCACCGTCTGTGGCGCGATGGCCGCGACAGTCTGGCGTTCCACATGCAGAGCCGGATGTCCGAACGCTTTGGCGTCGACATTCACCCTGCCGCCCAGCTGGCCGGGGCATCATGATCGACCACGCCACCTCCGTGGTGATTGGCGAGACCGCGGTCGTGGGGGACAATGTCTCCATCCTGCATGAGGTGACCCTGGGCGGTACGGGCGCGGATGGCGGGGACCGTCATCCCAAGATCGGTAATGGCGTGCTGATCGGCGCGGGCGCGAAAGTGCTGGGCAATATCACCGTCGGGGCCGAGGCGCGGATCGCAGCAGGCTCTGTAGTGCTGGCCGATGTGCCGTCGCGGTGCACGGTGGCTGGTGTTCCGGCCAAGCCCGTCGGCGGGCGTGCGCCGAACCCTCCCGCACCATGGACCAGACCTTCGCCTCCAATGGCGAGGACAGCTAGCTCTGCGCCCTTTGTGTTGCCCTGCGCAGGAAGAACGCTAGGGTGCGCCTGACTCGTTGATCCATCCCGATAAGAGGTACAGCCGTGGCCGCTCCCGTTTTCACTGCCGCTGAAGCGAAAAAAGTCGAAACCTTCCTGCGCAGCAAACTGAATCCGAAGCTGGCCGTGCGTCTGCGTCAGCGCGCCGATGAATGCGCGGAGATCTACATCGACTCAGAGCTTCTGGGCGTGGTGTCGAAAAACGTCGAGGAAGGCGAAGTCTCCTACTCCTTCGAGATCGTCATCCTCGACATCGACCTTGAAGGCATCTGATCAGCTCCGGGCTGACAGAGGCATGTCGTGTGATCCTCGCGGTCGACCAGCTTGAGAAGACCTATCGCAACGGCTTCAGGGCCGTGCGCGATGTCAGTTTCGCGGTCGAAGCCGGAGAGATCGTCGCCCTGGTCGGGGAATCCGGCTGCGGCAAGACCACGACTCTCAAATGCATCAACCGATTGCTGGAGCCTTCAGGCGGCCGCGTCCTCATTGAAACCGAGGACGCGGCCGTTCTTGATTCTGTCAGCTTGCGCCGTCGGATCGGCTGGGTCATGCAGGGCGATGGCCTGTTTCCGCATCTGAGCGTCGCGGAAAATGTGGCGGTGACGCCGCAGCTTCTGGGCTGGGAGGCGGACCGCATCTCGTCGCGCGTCGATGACATGCTCGAGCTGGTGCGACTTGATCCGCTCGAGCACCGCGATCGCCGCCCTCATCAGCTTTCGGGCGGGCAGCGCCAGCGCGTTGGCGTGGCGCGCGCGCTGGCGGCGGGCTCCAGACTGGTGCTGATGGATGAACCTTCGGCGCGCTTGATCCGATTACGCGGGACGGGTTGCGCGCTGACTTTCTCGACCTGAAGAACCGTATGGGATTCGCCGCCGTCATGGTCACTCATGACATGGCTGAGGCCTTGCTGATGGCGGATCGCATCGCCGTGATGCATGCCGGTGAGATCGTCCAGTACGATACGCCCAGAGCACTGCTCAACGCGCCCGCCCATCCCATTGTGCGGCAGATGCTGGAAAGCCCGCTGCATGAGGCGGATGCGGTGCAGGCCCTCAAGGCCGAGGCGGGACGCGATGCTTGATGCGCTGCCGGATCTGATCGCGACGCTGCCGGCGTATCTGGGCGGGCATATGCGTCTGTCTGTGGCGGCTCTTCTGGCGGCGCTGGCGATCTCTCTGCCTCTGGGCATCCTCGCGGCCCGCAATCCGGGCGTCGCGCGTCCTGCGCTGGGCGTCGCCAGCGTCATGCAGACGATTCCCGCCCTCGCGCTTCTGGCGCTCATGGTCCCGCTTCTGGGCGGGATGATCGGGTTTGCGCCCGCCTTCTTCGCGCTGACGCTCTATGGCGTCCTGCCGGTGCTGCGAAACACCATTGTCGGCCTGCAGGGCGTGGATCCGGTGGTGCGTGAGGCGGCGCGAGGCGTCGGCATGTCGACTCGGCAAAGCCTGTTGCGGGTGGAGCTGCCGCTGGCCGCGCCCACCATCATTGCGGGGATTCGCACTGCGACCGTCTGGGTTGTCGGGGCGGCGACCCTGGCGACGCCGGTCGGGGCGACGAGCTGGGCAATTACATCTTTTCCGGACTTCAGACCCGGACCTGGGCGGCGGTCATCTTCGGCTGCCTGTGCTCGGCGGGGCTGGCGCTGCTGCTCGATCAGCTGATTGCAGCGTGCGAGCGGGCGATGCAGTCCGGTCGGCGCAGGGGCGCTCTGATCTCCGCCCTCGTGGTGATTCTGGCGCCCGTGCTGGTATTGGGGGGCGCCGTCATGGTCAACCGCGCCAGCGGGGAGGGATCGGTCGGGCGGCAGGCGCAGGTCGACGCCGGTTTTGATGACGGGCCGGTGATCATCGGCGCCAAAAGCTTCACCGAGCAGTATATTCTCGCCGAGGTGATCGAACGGCGTCTTGACGGGGCGGGCGCCCGGACCGAACGTCGGGAGAATCTGGGCTCCACCGTGGTGTTTGATGCGCTGCGCTCGGGCGAGATCGACGTCTATGTGGATTATACGGGCACGCTCTGGGCCAATGTGATGGGGGAGGAAGCCCCGATCCCGCGCCACCAGATGTATGCCGCGGTTTCAAGCTGGCTCTATGAAAACGCCGGGATCGTCGCCTTGGGGCGTCTGGGATTCGAGAATGCGTACGGATTCGCGGTTACCGCCGATTTCGCCGAGTCTGAAGCCGTCACATCGATCGCGGATCTCGCCGCCTTGCCGTCCCTGTCTGTCGGCGCCGACTCTGAATTCTTCGCCCGCACCGAATGGGAGCGCACGCGTGCGCTCTATGGACTGAGCGGGATTGAGCAGCGGAGCATGGATTCCGCCTTCATGTATGACGCGGTCCGCAATGGGGCGGTGGATGTGATCACCGCCTATACGTCCGATGGGCGGGTTCTGGCCTATGACCTTGTGATTCTTGACGATCCGCGTGGCGCGCTGCCGCCCTATGACGCGGTGATCCTGCTGTCAGCCGAGGCGGCGCAGAAGCCGGCGGTGGGACGAGCGCTGGCGCCGCTCATCGGCGCGATCGATGCGGACCTGATGCGCGAGGCGAATGCGTGGTGGAAGTGGAGCGCCGCTCTGTCAGCGAGGCGGCGCAGCTGATTCTCGAGGCGGTCGAACCCTGAAGGCAAGACAGCCCCACACGCAGGTGCAGGGCTGTCTCTCCTCGGTCTTTGAGAAGTCTAGAGAACGGTCAGCATGCTCGCCACCAGCGGGTGACGGACAATGTCTTCCTTCTGAAGCCGGATGACGCCGATATTGTCCACTTCGTCGAGTTTCTCGGCGATGGTGGCGAGGCCGGACATTTCGGGCAGAAGGTCGGTCTGCGCCGGGTCGCCGGTCACGACCATGGTGGAGTTCCAGCCCAGACGGGTCAGCAGCATCTTGAGCTGGGCGTAGGTGCAGTTCTGCGCCTCATCGACCACCACGAAGGCGTTGTTCAGGGTGCGTCCGCGCATATAGCCGATGGGCGCGATCTCGATCAGACCCTCGGCCATCAGCGCCTTCAGGCGTTTCGGGCTCAACCGGTCCGCCAGCGCGTCACAGAGCGGGCGCAGATAGGGGGCGAGCTTCTCTTCCATGGCGCCGGGCAGGAAGCCGATGGATTCGCCCGCTTCCACGGCCGGACGGGAGAGGACGATGCGGCCCACTTCACCCTTTTCCAGCGCCTCGACCCCCTTGGCGACGGCGAGATAGGTCTTGCCCGTCCCCGCCGGGCCAAGCGCCATCACCAGATTGTGGGAATCGATGGCCTCCATGAGCTCGGCCTGGTTCTTCGAGCGCGGTTTGACGTTCTTGGTATAGCTCTGATCGCGCATGGGCTCCTTGTCATCGGGGGACCAGCTGGTTCCGGGGAAGAGCGAACGGACTTTGTCTTCCTCATATGCGTCAGCGTTGAACTGTCCGGATTGGCGGCGTTTGGTGGCTCGTTTACGCATGTCAGGCCCTCCAGGAGACAAGAAAAACCCCTCACGCGGCAGCGGAGGGGTCATCAAAGCGGTGAATTCGGAAGCGCGAGACTCAAACGACACCGGCGCACCGGGCGGCGGGGTCGTACCTGCTTGAGGTGGCGCGTACGCCATCACGTCCTCCTTCACACATCCAGCGCCATGCGGCGCGTGCGAAGCGAATCGAACCTTGATCTCGAATCGCAAGCACAGTGTCATGTTGGACGCCTAACGAAGTATGAGTCTACTCGTCTCATATCCGATACAAAGACGAAAAAACGCCGACATATTGTGCGGCGCAACACCCTGGGAGAGCCCGATGACCCTGTACAGACTGGACGATGCGAGCCCTGAAATCAGCGAGGACGGGGCCTGGGTCGCGCCGGATGCGGCGCTTATCGGCCGTGTAAAACTCCTGCCGCGGGCTTCGGTCTGGTTCGGCGCGGTTCTGCGCGGGGACAATGAGCTGATCACCATCGGCGAAGACTCAAACGTGCAGGACGGCTCGGTCATGCACACCGATATGGGTTTCCCGCTGACGCTGGCAGAGGCGTCACCGTGGGGCACAAGGCCATGCTGCATGGCTGCACGGTGGGCGATTACTCGCTGATCGGCATTGGCGCGACGATTCTCAACGGCGCGAAGATCGGCCGGAACTGCATCATCGGCGCACACGCCTCATCACCGAGGGCAAGGAGATCCCGGACGGGTCCGTGGTCATGGGCGCGCCGGGCAAGGTGGTGAAAGAGATCGGGGAGGGGGTGGCCGAAATGCTCAAGGCCAGCGCCGACCATTACGCCGAGAATGCGGCGCGCTACGCCAGGGGGCTGAAGGCGCTCTGAGTCTCGAAAGAATACGGCGCCGCAGGTGATCCCGCGACGCCGTTTCTGTTCAGATATGGCCGCGCCTAGCGGCGCCAGGTCAGGGACAGGCCGACAATATCGGCGACGTTGTCGTAGTCACCCACAACGCGATCACCGGTCGACCCCACATGGTTGATCGGGGCGTCATCGAACATCAGGTGCTGATAGCCCGCATCGATCTGGATGGAATCGGTCGCCTGGAAGGACGCGCCCAGTGCGATGATGGTGCGGTCGGAATCGGGCACGCGCGTGGTGCGGTGCTCGTTTTCGGTCGGAGACTGATCGTAAGCGACGCCCGCACGCAGGGTGAGGCGGCTGTTATAGGCGTACTCGCCGCCCACTGCGTAGCGCACTTCATCGTCATAGCCGAGGGTCTCACCCGCGTCGGGCTGAGCCGGATTGTCGAACTCGACGACCAGGCGCTCGAAATCCCAGAAGGTGTAGACGATAGACGCGTTCAGCGACAGACGCTCATTGACCTGGTGAGCCAGGGAGACCGCCAGCTCGGCCGGCAGGTTCAGCTCGGCGGAGCCATCGGTGTCGGTGAAGGCGGGCGCGAAGATCGCCGCATTCGCCGGCGCGCCGAAATCGGCTTCGCCTTCCAGGTTGTGGTCCACCTTGTGACGGTAGGAGACGCCGATGCGGGTGGTCTCGGTCAGGTCATAGAGCGCGCCGACATTCCAGCCGAACGCCCAGTCATCGCCAGTGACTCGCAGATAGCCTTCCGGACGACCCGGCAGGAAGCCGGTCGCGGTGCACTGGGCCGGGGTGAGCTGGCTGAGGCAGATGGCGCTGAAGTCGAGATGGTTGGCGAGGGTGGCTTCGGAATACTGCGCCGAAACGCCAAAGCGACCGACAGGCGATCATTGACCTGATAGCCGATGGACGGGTTGATCTCGGCGACCTTCAGGGAGCTTTTCACGCTCTGGAAGCGGGTGACGGAGTCCTGATTGTACTCGGTCGCAAGGCCGAAGGGCGCGGTCACGCCCAAGCCCAGAACGATACGGTCGTTCAGGCGATGGGACAGGTAGAAGTTGGGGATCACGGCGTCGTTGAAGAGGTCATTCTCTTCGGTGCCGCCCAGCGGTCGGCCCAGCACGTCCACGGAGCCTGGTTGGTGAAATCGCCCTGGCCGATGATGGCGTGGGCGCCCAGCTGGATCTGCGTGCCGTCAAGGCGCGCCAGACCGGCGGGGTTGGACCAGATCGTGGACGGGTCGTCGGCCAGCGCGGCGTAGCGGCATGGCCCATGCCCAGGTCCCGGACCGAGTATTCGGAGAGTTTGAAGCCGCCGGCGAGGGCCGGAGAGGCCGCTGACAGGGCAAGACCGGCGGCCAGGCCTGCGCGCACGACGAGGCTGTTCAGACGAAGCATGGGGGAGTCCTCCGCTTGTGTTTTTATCCGCGCTCGCGACGCGCGTTGCTGCACACATGTGCATGCGCAACATGCATCGCAACGCATAAAAACAGACCCGTGACAGTGATGTGATGTCCCGGGCCGCTGCAAAGCAGCAATTGCTGGAGGAAAAAGTCTAGTCGCGACGGCCCCATAGGTCGCGAATGCGCTGGTCGGCAGTGCGACCCAGATTGAACCAGGCCGAGCGGTCGCGCGAGGCGTCGACGACCAGAAGCCTGTCGTCCCGCGCCAGCAGATGACTCAGTTCATTGCGCAAGTGTGCTGCGCTTGCGGCGCCGCGCAGCAACCACACGCCGGGCGTGATCGCTTCCACATCACCGAAATCCTTCAGCGCGGATTCAAAACCACCCCGCTGTCGGAGTTGAGGTCGGCGACGATCACGAAATTGGACGTGCGCGCATCGGCCGGCATGGGGCGGCGTTCGCCGGGGGCGCGACGCGCCTCGTCCAGCCAGGCCTTGAGCTGGGGAACGTCACGGGCGTCCCGGAATTCCCCATCCCGTTGTTCAGAAACCGTGGAGTGTCCGGCCACACGGCCTTCCCCTACAAAGGCGCGCATCTGTGCGCCCGTGTAAGGCCCGTACACTCGGCCTTCCACTTTCACAAACCAGGACATGGCGATTCCGTCGTCGCGCGGCATCAATAATTCTCCCGGCCAAGGGCCCTACTGCCAGAGGCTTGAACCTCTACACAGGCAAGAAACGGGCCGTTCCCCTCGAAATATGGTGTTTCAAAGTGACGCTGTCATGCATTCACTCGGAAAAACCATCCGGAACCCTCAGCTCCGGTCGGCGGGAGGATCGAACGCTACTGCGAAGCCATTGTCCAGCCATCGTGCAACATGGCCCTGCATGTCGCCCACCCGGACAGCCTCCCCGATGCGGGGGCGTTCAAGACAGGCGAAGGCGGCGCCGCTGATGGAGACGTCAATGACATCCGCCTGGATCACAACGCCGTCGCGCAAGCGGATCTTGGCGCGGCCCCGGCCGGGCTTGCGGGGCGCGGTGCGGTCTTCATCCAGTCCCAGGCGTTGCATATTGAAACGCCAGGTGATGGCGTCCGCCAGACGGTCGCGCTTGCGCTGGGAGCCATGCAGCCGAACGATGAATCCGGACCGGCCCGCACGCAGCACCTCGCCTTCCAGACGGCCCAGGCCGTCAAACAGCAGGACGACTCGCTCGGCCTTTTCCGGCGGGGTCTTGCAGGCGATGCGGGCGCCGCCCGGGGAAATGTCCACGAGCGTACAGGTGAATTCGCCGGCGCTGGGCGACAGGCCGCGTCCGGGAACTGTCAGGCGCACACGTCGATGGCGGCGGCGCTCTTCAGCGCCGCGCGCGGCAATCTTGATTTTCCGGCGGTCCAGTCGGGCGCCCAGGTCTGCAGATCGCGTCATATTACCCTCGACACATCACGATGAGCCTAGGGTGACAGCCTTAATACTTCGCTAGTTCAGCTGTCGTTCGCGACCCGCAAGCCCACCGCCTCGTAACTGGGCGCGGTGAAGGCCGAGTAATGGGGGGGCGGGCACTGGGCGGGGTGCAAGGCTTGCAAGCGATGGCGGACAATCGGTCGACTATTGGCGGGACGCGGCGTCAGGGGTTGATAGAGCCGAGCACCCGGTCCAGCCAGCCTTCCGGCCCGCGCAGGGGCAGAAGCGCGATCTCCACATCGGTCATCTCTCCGTCCAGGCTGACGGCCTGGGTCACAAGGCTGGCGGGCGCGGGGGTGGACAGGGCGCCTTCAAGAAGCGCCGACACATGCACCGGTCATGCCCTTGCCACAGGCTGAGGAAGTTCTGGTCGCGGAATTCACGCTGATGCATGCGGCACAGACCGGTGCCGGCGAGACGGAACACGTGATGGCCCTGGTCCATGCGGCGCAGCAGGAACAGGTTCGACAGGAGCGAACCCAGGTCTTCAGGCGCAATGTCCGCGCGTTGCGGCGCGGGTTCGTCATGCCGGCGTGAATGCCAATAGGCCAGCAAGGTCTGAGTGTTCGGGTGCTTCACGAGCGCCGTCCCTTTTCTTCGTCATCGTCCCCCGGTCTGTTCCGCCCCGGTCGGGACGGCGCCGTCGAGGGCGGGACCGTGTGTTGGCGGGACAGACTGCAAGCCCCTTGCCAACCTCATATGGGACAGGTGCTTTTCCGTTCAGCCCGTTGGCGGGGGTTCCGGCCCCTGTCTTGCAGGAGTACGCGCAAGTGAGAACGGAGACCGCCATGCGCGTTTCAACACGATACGCTTCCGCCCTGTCCGCCCTGGCTGCGAGCTTCTGGCGTCCGCGGCCCTGACCGGTGCGGCTCAGGCTGTGACGCTGACGACGGCCGCCGCGGGCGATCCGTGTTGCGCCCCGCCGCCGCCTCCGACGCCTGCTGCACGCATCCGGGCGGGCCGGTCATCGGGACGCCCAGCATCAATATCGGCGCGCCCAACGTGCATGTGGGCGGCACGACGGTGAATGTGGGCGGGGTCAATGTGAACACCTCGGTCAATGTCAATGTGAGCGCCAACGCCTATGCGGGCGCCACGGCGACCGCGTCCGCCCGTTCCGGCGCGACCATCATTTATGGCGGCGGCGGATATTATGCGGGCGGCTCGGCCCCGGCGGCGACCGCTCTGACCGGTTTGCGCCTGGCGGGTGAGAGCGAATACGAGAGCTATGAAGAGGAGCGCTCGCGCTGGTCGAGGATGGCGTCTTGTGCGGCGTACTGCATGGACGACAGCGGCAATCCGCATCCGGCCTCGCGTCCGGATCCGGACGAGCGCGTGACGCCGGACTTTGAGGGCGAGATCTTCCGCTGCGTCGCGGGGACCGCCCTGCAGGCGACCCTGGGCTGGCGTGAAGAGGGCGAGGACCATTTCGACGGCGTCTCGATCCAGTGCCAGAAGGGTGAAGCCCTGCGTTACGGTCGCGGCGGCGAGCTGTTCTGCGCGCCGCAGGAACACCGTCGCAATTGCAACGAGCGTTCATTGCTCCGCCTGCATGGCCCGGGCGTGAAGCTGGTCTGGTATCGCTATGAAGAGCACTATACCGAGACGGTCGAGCGCCGGAGCGAATCCTATGAGCGCCGGTCGATGACCCTGATGCTGGATGGCGGGGTGGGCGGCTATCACTAGCGCTTGCCGTCATCGCTGAACGATCAAAGCCCCGAAGGTTTCGCCTTCGGGGTTTTTCTTGCGCCCTCAGACGCAAACCGGACCGCCAACAAGAAAAAGGCCGCTCCTTTCGGGAGCGGCCAGTCAGTTGGGTGGGTATCGTGTGTGGATCAGTTCCCGCGGTTTTGTGTCGCGAAGGTCGCCGCATTGCCCACGGCTGTGGCCGAGCTCGTGATCGTGCGAACCTGGCCGGCATGGGTTGTGACAGAGCTGGCCGAGATGGCGCCGGAATTGATCTGGTTGATCTCGCCCGACACGCCTACCGGGCAGCTGGCGCAGACATAGGCCGATTGCGCATTGCCGATGGCGGTGGCGTTCAGGATAGAACCCAGGCCGCCGCCGGCGCCGCCGGTCATCGTCACATTGGCGATGACATCGCCGGAATTGGTCTGCTGCACGCCCTGATAGGTGTTCGCGCCAATGGTGGAGGTCAACGCCGCGTTGCCCACAGCATTGGCAGATCCGGTCGCGTAGCCATTGGCGAACTGGTCAGCGAGAATCACCGTTTCAGAGCGCACCTCGCCTGAATTGTTCTGAACGCCGCCGGTTTCGCTATCGCCATAGTCGTTCTGGAAGGTCGCGGTATTGCCCGCCGCCTGGGAGGCCGCCGTGACGCCATAATCGGCGTTGCCGATCTCGGCATGGGCGGTTGCCGTCGTGGATCCGGTCTGTGAGTGGTCCAGCGTCAGGCTCGAATCCTCGTCCTCTGCGGTGGAGATCAGGCTGTTGCCGGCCGCCACGGCGCCCACGACGCTGGTCTCGATTTCAGCGTCCGCCGCTTCAACGCGGGCCTCGGCGCGTGAGTCAGCGGCGCTCGCCTGACGGATCGACAGGGTCTGTCCGCCTTCCGCGCTGGTCTGGATGGCGTTTACGGCGCTGGACGCAGTCTGAACCGTGTGAGCGGCGTAATCGGAGATGCGCAGACGCGACAGCGCGGAAACCTGACCCGCGCCGGCGGTCTGGTTGAGGTCGAGACTAAGGGCGCCGTCTTCCACGCCAGCGGTCAGGGCGTTGCCCTGTGCGGTTGCGGTGCTGACGGCGCTGGCCCAGACCCCGTTGGCGCTGAGCAGGGATTGCGCGGTCACAGAG
>LZQR01000034.1_pt1 | contig 37177 bp, 45 predicted proteins | sample 768601 | NCBI WGS metagenome assembly LZQR01 (sample SAMN05207299, study PRJNA324521) | oil field metagenome | isolation source: sample BH-FW-24 from oil reservoir | place: India: Bombay High | collected 2015-12-04
GATGAAGCTTACATCGATTTTGGAGGTGAATCCGCTGCACAATTGATTCATCGCTATCCAAACCTATTGGTGGTGCAAACCTTCTCAAATCCCGCGCTTGGACCGGGTTGCGTGTGGGCTTCGCACTGGGCCATCCGGACTTAATCGAAGCGCTGGAACGTGTCAAAACAGCTTTAATTCCTACCCGCTGGATCGGTTGGCAGTGGCCGGTGCCGTTGCCGCAATGGAAGACGAAAGCTACTTTGAAGCGAGTTGCGATAAAATCATCGCCACCCGAAATCGTCTGACCGAATTCCTGCAACAACAAGGCTTTCAGGTCATCCCCTCGGCGGCCAACTTCGTGTTTGCGTCGCATCCGGATAAGGCCGCGGCCGACATTGCCCAAGCCTTACGCGAACGGGCCATTATCGTGCGTTACTTCAATAAACCGCGCATTGACGAATACCTGCGCATCACCATCGGCACCGATGCGGAAACCGATGCCTTATGCCAAGCCTTAATGGAAATTCTGGCCTAAAAACGTATCGACTTGTTCGTTCATATGCCCCAAACAAAAAAAACGCCGTGACCGGCGTTTTTTTATGCTTCGTTAGAACAGATTTCCACTCTAATTAAGTTGGGTTTAGGTTCAATTTACGTTCGATTACGTTCGATACTCCGCATTGATTTTCACATAGTCGTATGAAAAGTCAGTGGTCCAAACAATTTCCGACGCCTCACCCCGGTTCAAGACAATGCGAATTAGAATATCGGTTTCATCCATCACCGCTTGACCGGCTTCTTCAGTGTAAGAATCAGCACGCCCACCGTTTTCCACCAACAAAACCTCTCCCAGATAAATCTGCAAAGCGTCAATATCCAAATCGACCAGCCTGCCCGACCGACCGCGGCGAGAATCCGCCCCCAGTTCGGGTCGGACGCGAACAACGCGGTCTTCACCAATGGCGATAAGGCCACGGCATGCGCCACCTTTAAACACTCGTCCGAGTTTTGGCCGCCTTCCACCTGCACTGTGACGAACTTGGTGGCGCCTTCGCCGTCACGGATAATCATTTGCGCCAATTCAGTCATGACCCCTTTGACCAGGCCTGCAAAGGCTTGATAGGCGGACGACTCGGTCTCGGTGATTTCCGGCATCGCCGCTTGCTGCGTCGCCGTCAACGTACAAGCATCGTTAGTGGAGGTATCGCCATCCACCGTGATACGGTTAAAGGAGGCATTCACGCGTCGCTGAGTGCTTGTTGCAGGCAGGCCTGGGAGATTTTGGCATCCGTCGCCGCAAACCCAAGCATGGTTGCCATGTTCGGGTGAATCATGCCGGACCCCTTGGAAATTCCGGTCACCGTCACCTGTACCCCATCGATGTCGATTTGACGACTGACGATTTGTCGCAGGTATCGGTGGTCATAATGCCTTTCGCCGCCATTTCCCAACCATCAATCGATTGATTGGCAATCGCATCCGGAATGGCGATTTCAATTTTATCCATCGGTAGGTTCTGGCCGATGACGCCGGTGGAGAATGGCAGCACCGCTTCCGTTGGCAACCCTAACTCTCTGGCCACCCATTCACAGGTTTGCGTGGCGTCCTTCAGACCTTGCTGACCGGTTCCGGCATTCGCGTTGCCACTATTAATCACAAGCGCTTGGCAGGCAGTCGCCTGCAAATGCGCTTTCGCGACCGTCACCGGCGCGGCACAGAAAGCGTTTTGCGTAAAGGTCGCTGCCGTGCGGCTCCCTTCAACAAACGACACCACGACAAAATCGGTTTTGTCGGCTTTTTAATTTTCGCTTGAGTGGCGCCCAAGTACACTCCCGCCACCGGATGAATCAAACGTTGTTGCGACATGTTTTCTTTCTCCAAACTAAAAAATCCACGTGAATGGAAATGTCCGATCGCTTCTCGACACTCCGCTCAACGTGGATTTTTTCAATCTCCGTTAGGGAACCTCTGATTGAATCGGTTTGAGCTTCTGCGGGACTTAAAGCCTACCTATCTAGCGTGGCTCGCCGACCTTAGTCATTCTAAGGTCAAGAGTCATAACAACGAAGAGATGGGCTTTAAGCCCCGCCCGAAGGGGCTTAGCCAAAATTACCAGTCTGCGTTGTGAAGTCTTGTAAGGTCTAGACATTACTTCAACTTCACGCCTAGATCTGGAAAGTTTGGCGTTGCCAGAAATCAAACCGATTCAATAAGAGGTTCCTTCGGTAAATATTAACTCAATTTACCGCAACATTGTTTATATTTCTTACCGGAACCACACGGACACGGATCGTTACGCCCCACTTTCGGCGCCTCACGTCGGTAAGTGCCTTCTTTTTCCGTTGGTTCCGCTTCAGCCTCTCCCGACGGCATGCCCATCGCATCGGCAATGCCTTGCGCAGCCGGATGCGTGGCTTCCAACGCCTGCGGACGTTCGTCGATTTGCTGCTGTTCATAGGCATCGACATCGTCCACACCTTGAATTTGAACCATCGACAAGGTTTGCACCGTTTCGAACATGACTTCATCCAGAAAGGCCTCAAACATATCCGCCGCCGTGGAACGGTATTCCTGGAACGGATCTTTCTGAGCAAAGCCTTTCAAGTGAATCCAGCGACGCAAATAATCCATTTCGTTCAAATGCTCACGCCACTGTTTGTCGATGGTACGCAGCAACACTTCTTTTTCGAAATGGTGACGCGTTTTTTCGTCCACCACAGCCATCTTGGTCTGATAAAGGGCTTTGACTTCGTCCACCAGACGTTCGCGTAGTTTTTCTTCGAACAAACCTTTGTCTTCATCCAACCATTGCTGAATCGGTAACACGTGTCCCAAATCGTCCTGCAATTGTTTTTCCAGTCCGGCCACATCCCATTGTTCTTCGATGCTGCCCGGCGGAATGTAGTTCGCCATAATCGACTCAATGACATTGGCACGCAAGGAATCGACGATTTCGGAGACGTCTTCCTCTTCCATCAATTCATTGCGTTGTGAATACACCACCTTACGCTGTTCATTGGCGATGTTATCAAACTTCAACAGGTTAGCACGCTCGTCCTGATGCATGCGCTCGACTTGTTTCTGAGCACGCTCAATCGATTTACTGACCATATTGTGTTCGATAGCTTCGTCCGATTTCATGCCCAGACGGCGCATCATGTTTTTGACTTTTTCCGACGCAAAACGACGCATCAAATCATCGTCCAACGACAGATAAAAACGCGTCACACCCGGATCGCCTTGACGACCGGAACGCCCGCGTAGCTGATTGTCGATACGACGCGATTCATGTCGCTCGGAGCCCAACACCATCAAGCCGCCTTTTCCAAGACTTCATCATGACGCTTCTGCCAAGCCGCTTTGACTTCCGCAATTTGCTCGTCGGTCGGGTTGTCCAAGGCTTCCAGCTCGGACTCCAGATTACCGCCCAACACAATGTCCGTCCCACGCCCCGCCATATTGGTGGCGATGGTGATGGCCCCCGGACGCCCGGCATCGGCAATGATATTGGCTTCGCGCTCATGCTGCTTGGCGTTCAATACACTGTGTTTAATGCCTTCTTTTTCAAACAAGGAAGACAAGACTTCGGACATTTCGATGGAAGCCGTTCCGATCAGAATCGGCTGCCCGGATTCTTTCATTGCTTTGATGTCGCGCACGATGGCATTCAACTTGCCTTCAATATCCAAAAACACCAGGTCTGGTAAATCTTGACGTAACGGCGTTTTATTCGGCGGAATCACCACCACTTCCAGCTGATAAGTGGACAGAAACTCACCGGCTTCGGTGTCGGCCGTCCCGGTCATGCCGGACAACTTATCGTACTGACGGAAATAGTTTTGGAAGGTAATGGAAGCATAAGTCTGGCTTTCCGCTTGAATCGCGACGCCTTCTTTCGCTTCCACCGCCTGATGCAGGCCGTCGCCCCAGCGGCGCCCGGCCATTTTACGGCCAGTGAATTCATCGATAATCACGACTTCATTGTCTTGAACGATGTAATCGGTGTTTTTTCAAACAACAAATGCGCTCGCAAAGACGCATTGACGTATTTCATCAAACTGATGTGTTCGGCGTCGTAAAGCGAGTCGCCTTCATTCAGCAGGCCGATTTCCACCAGCATGGCTTCGACTTTCGAGTGACCTTCATCAGTCAAATGGATTTGTTTGGTCTTTTCGTCAATGGTGTAATCGCCGCTGGCGGTTTTGGTTTCCAAATCCTCTTCACCACGCTCCAAACCTTGTACCAACGGATTCATTTTCTGATACAGCTCAGATTTGTCTTCGGCCGGTCCGGAAATAATCAATGGAGTCCGTGCTTCGTCGATCAAAATGGAATCCACCTCATCGACAATCGCAAACGGCTGGCCGCGCATCACGCGCTCTTCCACGAAGATTGCCATGTTGTCGCGCAGGTAATCGAACCCAAATTCGTTATTGGTACCGTAAGTGATGTCGGCATTGTAAGCGGCTTGCTTTTCAGCGGCCGGCTGGCCGGAAAGAATCACCCCAGTCGTCAGACCAAGGAAACCATAAAGCTGGCTCATCCATTCCGCATCACGTGACGCCAGGTAATCATTGACGGTAATGACGTGTACGCCATTGCCGGCCAAGGCATTCAGATACGCCGGTAAGGTCGCGACCAGGGTTTTCCCTTCACCGGTGCGCATTTCGGCAATCTTACCGTCATGCAGCGCCATCCCCCCAATCAACTGAACGTCGTAATGGCGCATGCCCATGACCCGCTTCCCAGCTTCACGCACTACGGCAAAGGCTTCCGGCAACAACTGATCCAACGACATCCCGTCGGCAATCTGCTGTTTGAACGCATCGGTTTTCGCTTTCAGGTCTTCGTCACTGAGCTGGGCAAAGGTGTCTTCGAGTGCGTTGATTTGCTGTACTTTTTTGCGATACTGCTTGAGAAGTCGTTCATTACGACTGCCGAAAAGTTTTTTGAAAATGTTAAGAGCCATTAGCGCTTGAATCCAGTAAAGAGTTTAAAAACCAGATCGGCGTCATTCGGCACGCCTCACCGGAGTGATGTCTAACGATTACAGTGTTGTCACAGTTTACGCCTTAAGACGGACTTGTAAAGCCTGACAAGCCACTTTTAAATGGGGACAATTCTAACACATTTCAAGGGCGGAAAAATGAAGGGAACTTTTACGTGTTTTTGACGCATTCCAAAGGGATGGAATGCGCTGTCATTTTTGAGAATTACAACAGGATTTTGCTACTGCCATATTGAACCGGCGGCTCTTCGTTTTCGAAGGTCACCACTTCATAAGCTTCCGGATCGGCAATCAACGCGCGCAACAATTGATTGTTCAACGCGTGACCCGACTTATGCGCCGTGAACTCACCGATAATAGCGTGACCGGCCATAAACAAATCGCCGACGGCATCCAAAATTTTATGGCGGACGAACTCGTCCTTGTCCCGCAACCCTTCCTGGTTGACGACACCATTCTCATCCAGTCCGATGGCGTTGTGCAACCCCGCACCCAGACCTAGGTTCTGTGCGCGCAGCTTTTCCATGTCTTTCATGAACCCAAAGGTACGAGCACGGCTGACTTCTTTGAAATAGGCGGTCGAGGAAAACTCAAGGTCATTTTTCCGCCGTCTGGTCAAACGCAGGATGGTCGAACTCAATCGAGAAGTTCAAGCGATAACCGTCATAAGGTTCAAATTGAGCGACGCCACCCTTGTCATTCGTAACCTTGACCGGCTTTTTGATACGAATGAACTTTTTCGACGCATCCTGTAGCTCAACGCCGGCCGACTGCAACAAGAAGATGAAATGCGACGCACTGCCATCCATAATCGGGACTTCATCGGCGGTAATGTCGATGTAGAGATTGTCGATACCGACACCGGCCAACGCCGACATCAAATGCTCAATGGTGGCGATTTTGATGCGCTTGTCTTGTTGTTCCTGAACGATGGTGGTGCACAAGGTGGTTTCTTTAACCAGTTCCGGCGAAACCGGAAACTCGACGATGGGATCCAAATCGACCCGACGGAAAACGATTCCGGTATTCACCGGCGCCGGACGAAGTGTCATCACGACTTATGACCGGTGTGCAGCCCCACGCCTTTGGCTTTGATGGAATTGGCAAGCGTTCTTTGTTTCACGTGACTTTCTTCAATTTTGCTTAATCAAACGACAAGCGTGAAATTTTAACACAAATGTCACATTGCCCATTCTAAAATTATTGCTGAACCAGTTTTTCATTCGGTTCAGAACCGACTCTCTGTCCGAGCTGGCTTTTTGCGGTTTTTCAGCGGAAACCGGCGTCGGTTGGTGTTCTTTCGCATACATCAACAAACCGACCGTAGTGGCGAAAGACGGGCTTCGCACCTCTTCTTTCAAACCAGAAACTTCCAATGGCATGCCAAGACGAACCGGCATGTGGAACACTTCCTCGGCCAACTCCACCGCGCCTTCTACCAGTGAACTGCCCCCGGTTAACACAATACCCGCGGCGATTTTATTTTCAAAATCAGTACGGCGTAGCTCGGCTTGAATCAACTGAAACAGTTCTTCATAACGCGGTTCGATTACTTCGACCAAGGTATGGCGAGACAAGCATCGAGCCGGACGATCGCCCACACTCGGGACTTCAATTTCTTCATCCTGCGAAATCAACTGTGGCAGTGCGCAAGCGTATTTCTTCTTGATGTCTTCCGCGGCTTGTTTCGGTGTGCGCAACGCATGGCAATGTCATTGGTGACCTGGTCGCCCGCCACCGGAATCACGGCGGAATGGCGGATGGCGCCATTCTGGAAAATAGCGATGTCGGTGGTGCCGCCACCGATATCAACCAGACATACGCCTAATTCTTTTTCATCTTCCGACAACACCGCTTCCGAAGACGCCAGTTGTTCCAGAATCAGGTTATCCACTTTCAAGGAACAGCGTTCAACGCACTTGGTAATGTTTTGGGCCGCACTGACCGATCCTGTCACCATGTGCACTTTGGCTTCCAAACGCACACCGGACATCCCGATCGGTTCACGAATGCCGCCTTGGTTGTCGATCATGAATTCTTGCGGCAGAATGTGCAACACTTCCTGGTCACCGGGAATGGCAATGGTTTGCGCCGCATCAATCACGCGTTGGACGTCTTCTTCCTGAACTTCCTGATTGCTGATGGCGACCATCCCGTTGGAATTGAAGCTGCCGATATGACTGCCGGCAATGCCCACCGAAACCGATTCCGCTTTGATACCGGACATTCTTTCGGCTTCGTCAATGGCTCGCTGAATCGACTCGACCGTCGAATCAATGTTCACCACCACTCCTTTTTTCAAACCTTTTGAAGGGTGGGTGCCCATTCCAACGACTTCAATCCCACCATCCGGTTTCACTTTACCGATAATCGCGGCGATTTTCGACGTCCCGATATCAAGTCCGATCACAATATTGGAATGAGGAGTCTGCTGCTTTCTTGCCATTCGTTTTTTTCACCTTTCTATGCATAATGCCGAGACCGCATTTTTGCGAATTTTTGGTTATTCGGAGGCCGGGCGACTTTGCGGCGTTTTTTGCTTGATTACAAAGCCATTACTATAGCGTAAATCGAATACGTGTGCGAATTTTCTTAAGTCCGGATTGGTCTTCGGGTAGGCCCGAATAAAGCGGTCCAACTTGCCTTGCCAATCCTCATTATCCAACAACACTGTGGCGCCCGACAGAAAGTGAATTCGCCACACCCCGTCAGCCTGAGCCGTCATGGCATCAATCGTCCAACCCAGTGTTGAAAAAGCGTTCTGAAACGCCGTTAACTTTTGCAATAAAGCGCGAGATTGTATCGCCTCGCCATCCAGCACCACCATGCGTTGAAACGGTTCAATGTTATAAGGGTAAAAAATATCCCCTTCCTGATTCAATAAGCCATCATCACCCCAACGCACCACCGGTTTCTGTTCGGTGATTTCCAAAATCAGCTTATTCGGCCAACGACGTTTGACCTTAACTTTATACACCCAATCCAAGTGCAGAATATCGGCATGCAATCGTTCCAAGTCGATGCGCCAGAACGATTGCCCGACATACGGCGACACCATTTGTTCGATATCGGCCGGCTTCAAACGTTCCAAATCACCGTTGAGCTGCACCTCGGTAATCACTCGTGCCGGTGAAAAAGCCACCCATACGGCAATTAAAGCCACTAAAACCAGGCCCAGCGCTAAGGATAATGTCTTTTTCACTTGAAACTCCGGCCCCTATTTTGATGTGTGATGTGATTACGCCAAGGTCATCGATAGGATTCGACGCACCAGCTCCGGAAAATCGATGCCCGCCGCTTTTGCCGCCATCGGCACCAGACTGTGATCCGTCATCCCCGGCACGCCGTTCAACTCAATCAACCAGGCCTGGTCGTTTTCGTCCAACATCAAGTCCACTCGCCCCCAATGACGTGCACCGACGGCATGAAACGCTTCCACCACCAAGGCTTGAATGCTGGCTTCCTGTTCCGGCGGCAACCCGCAGGGACAGATATACTGCGTGGTGCTGGATTGGTATTTGGCATCAAAATCGTAAAAATCGTGATCGGTTTTCAAATGAATCATCGGCAAGGCCGAATCGCCCAGCACCGCACAGGTATATTCCCGCCCAGTTACCCATTGCTCGATCAAAATTTCCGTATCGTAATCCTGCGCAAACGCAATGGCATCTTCCAGAGAATCCAAATCATCGACTTTTCGCATGCCGATACTGGAACCTTCATGGCTCGGTTTCACAATGACCGGAAAGCGCAAATCGAACCCGCCTTTATCAAACGGCCGGGACGGCGATACTACCTGAAAACCAGGCGTCGGCAAGCCTACACCCTGCCACAACCATTTGGTGCGCAGCTTATCCATCGCCAAGCTGACGCCGCCATTTGACTGCCGGTATACGGAAATTTCAACGCATCCAGCAGGGCTTGAACACCACCGTCCTCACCCCAACGACCGTGCAAGGCGATAAAAGCCCGGTCATACTGCTCGGTCACCGCCAGCACGTCCTGAACACTTTTCACATCACACGCTGTCGCATTCACACCGGTTTGCTGCAAGGCTTTGGCAACTTCGGTCCCGCTCTTCAACGAAATGTCACGTTCAGCGGCGGTTCCGCCCATCAAGACCGCGACCCGCCCCAGCGCATCATTCAAATCGGTTCTGTTCCAAGGTTCTTGCATGCTTTCCATCTCTTCGTTCGCGCATTACGCAGATTGTTCTTTCCATTGACGCGCGACTTGGCCAATATCGCCCGCACCCATCACCAACACCACATCGTCGTCCAACAACACCGGCGTCATCAATTCATTGAGTTCCTCTAAGGATTCGACGTGCAGATTGTCCTTATGCCCTCGCAACCGCATCGCCTGCAGCAAGGCTTTGGAATCGAAGGCCGCCAAAGGCGCTTCCCCCGCAGCATAAACATCCGTCAACACCACTAAATCGGCTTCCACCAGGGCTTGGACAAAATCATCGAACAAATCGCGCGTACGACTGTAACGATGCGGCTGAAACACCAGCACCAAACGACGATTTGGAAACGCCTGACGCGCGGTAGATATGGTGGCCGACAATTCCGTCGGATGGTGACCGTAATCGTCCACCAACGTCACGTCTTTGCCGCCAATCAAACGATGCGGATAGACTTCGAAACGACGTCCGACGCCACCGAATTCACCTAACGCTTGTTGAATGGCTTCCACTGACACGTCCAGCTCCAAACCGACGGTGATGGCGGCCAAAGCATTCAAGACATTATGGCGCCCCGGCTGATTCAAACGGACTTCAAACACCGGTTTATTCTCGGCATGTACGTCAAACAGCATCGCCAAACCGTCGTGACGGACATTCGCGGCATACACATCGGCCTGGTCCGAAAAACCGTAGGTACGGGTTTTACGTGACAACTTCGGCAACATCTCACGGACATTCGAGTCTTCATAACATAAAATCGCCAAGCCATAAAACGGCAGGCGATGAATGAACTCGATAAAGGTGGTTTCCAGGTTCTGGTAATCGCCTGGTAAGTGTCCATGTGGTCCTCGTCGATATTGGTGACCACCGACATCATCGGCGACAAATGCAAAAAGAAGCGTCGGATTCATCCGCTTCCGCAACCAAATACTGACTTCCACCCAAGCGGGCATTGGAATCGACTTGGTTTAGCTTGCCACCAATCACAAACGTCGGATCCAGACCGCCTTGAGTCAGAATAGCCGCCGCTAAAGAGGTGGTCGTGGTTTTGCCGTGGGTACCGGCAATGGCGATGCCGAAGCGCATGCGCATCAACTCCGCCAACATGGCGGCTCTGGGAATGACCGGAATCCGGCTTTCCTTGGCGAAGCTGACTTCCGGATTATCTCTGGCGATGGCGGTGGAAACTACCACCACATCACTGTCCTGAACATGCTCGGCCGCATGACCGATTTGAATGAGGGCCCCGAGGGATTTCAGGCGATTCACCGTCGGATTTTCTTTCAAATCCGAACCGGAAACGGTGAACCCCAGGTTCAGACAGACTTCCGCGATACCGGCCATACCAACGCCGCCGATACCGACGAAATGAATTTGTTTGACTTGATCTTTCATTAAAAAAACAACCCTTCTGAATCTGGCATATCATACCGCCGTTCCGGGGTTGTTTTTTCACGAAATTCGGTAAAAAGTCGGTCGAAATCAACCTGCGTATTCCGTCCGACGTCAATGCAGTAATTCCGGTTCGATTTCGGCCAGGCCTGGTGATTTTACCGGTTCGGGCACCACCCAATAATGCTGGGTTAAAATCGCGGCAAGCTCGGAAGGTTTGCTGAGTGGCTGAGTAATTTCAAAGTGAGACAGGGTGGCGCCGTTCAGGTGTCCGGCTTGAAGGGCTTCATCGACCAAAGCAAGAATCTCTTCCGCCCCATCACCCAATAAGGCTTCGGTACTCGGGTTCCAAAACAAGGTTTTTTCACACCGATTGGAATCGGGCAATGGCACTAAATCCAGTCGAATCCAGTGAAAAGGCTCCGAGGATGTGTTCAACTCGTCTGACGGCTCATAAAACGTCTCACTCAAGCCGTCGTACATGCGTTTGAGCGAAGCGTTCAAATCGCTGGGCAAACGGGACGACTGTTCAATAATGAAGGTTCAAACCCTATACTAGCATAGTTCGTGCTTCTTCAACAGCCGCGACCAAACGGTCGATATCCTCATGAGTGTTGTAGACGCCGAAAGATGCTCGGAGCGTAGCCGGCACATCAAAATGCTGCATCACCGGCATGGCACAATGGTGGCTGGCCCGCAAAGCGATGCCATCCTGATCCATCAATGTTGCCATATCATGCGGGTGTGTTCCCTCGACAATAAAGGAAATGACACCGCCCTTATTCGGTGCCGTTCCGATGATGCGCAATCCATCAATGGTTTGCAACTGACGGGTGGCATAGGTCAGCAGATCGTGCTCATAGGCGGCAATCGTATCCAACCCGATGGATTCGACGAAATCAATGGCGGCCCCCAAACCGATGGCACCGGAAATGTTCGGCGTACCGGCTTCAAACTTGTACGGCAACACGTTGTATTCCGTCTTGTCAAAGGTCACGGAATAAATCATATCACCACCGGCTTGATACGGCGGCATGGCGCCCAGAAGCGCTTCTTTGCCATAGAGCACACCGATGCCGGTCGGACCATACAGCTTGTGACCGGAAAAAGCATAAAAATCGCAATCCAATGCTCGGACATCCACGCTCATATGCGGCACGGCCTGCGCGCCATCCAACAAGACCTTGGCCCCCACCTTTTTGGCGGCTTGCACCATGTCTGCCACCGGGTTAATCGTACCGAGCGCATTGGACATATGCACCACCGACACCAATTGAGTCTTTGACGTCAAACAGGCTTCGAAATCGGCCAGGCGGATTTCACCGTCATCCGTCATCGGCACCACCACCAATTTGATACCAAGCTCCTCACGCAGCAACTGCCAAGGCACGATATTGGAGTGATGCTCCATTTCGGTAATCACCACTTCGTCTCCGGCTTTCAGGTGACGGCGTCCCCAGGTTTGCGCGACCAGGTTAATCGCTTCGGTTGTCCCGCGTACAAAAATAATTTCCTTGTCCGACGCCGCATTCAAAACCGTCGGACTTTGCTGCGAGCGCCTTCATAAGCGTCGGTCGCCCGTTCGCTCAAACCGTAAACGCCGCGATGCACATTGGCGTTTTCTTCACGGTAATAACGGGCAATGGTATCAATGACCGATACCGGTGTCTGCGCCGTGGCGCCACTGTCCAGATAGACCAGCGGCTGGCCGTTTTCGAGTTGTTTCAGGATGGGAAAGGCGTCTTTAACGTCCGAAAGGTTCATATTCTGTTCTTATTATCGTGGTTGTAAAAAGTCATCTATCTTACCAGAAACCATCAAGCCATAGCTTGGTCAAGCTTGCGCATAACCTGAGACGCCAGCCACTGATGTCGCGCCAAATTGGACACGCCTTCCAGCGGTTCCAACAAAAAGGCCTGAGTGATCAACCGCATCGCATCCGGTTTGCGAATGCCCCGCGCCTGCGCATAAAACAATTGGTTTTCGTCAATTTGACCGGAAGCACAACCATGCGAACATTTCACATCATCGGCGTAGATTTCCAATTGCGGCTTGGTGTCCATCTTGGCGTCATTGGACAACAACAGGTTTTTATTATCCATTTGGCCATCGGTTTTCTGAGCGTCTTTCGCCACGTAAATCATGCCGTTGAAACGCCGCGGGCTTGACCGTCCAACACAAACTTGTGCAACTGACGGCTATTACAGTGCGCCACCTGATGCAAGGTTTCCGTGCGGGAATCCACCACTTGCTTATCAGCACCAAACCCGATAGAGTTCTGCTCACATTCGGCATAGGAGCCTGTCAAAGCCACTTGGTTCTGGTGACGCGAAATCTCCGCGCCCAAACCAAGATACACCGTCGACAAGTCCGACGCTTCTGCTTGACGGAAATACTGATGGTTAAAGTAAAAACTGTTTCGGCTTAAGTCTTGTAAGACGACCTGTTTCATACGGGCGTGCTTGGCCAAGTGCAGGTGCGCCAGCTCATTCACAAACACTGATTCAACGCCGTCCAAACAGACATACTGCTGGATCAATGCCATTTCGGCATTTTCACCCACTTCCACCTGCATGCGCAGATTGGTCAAACGTTCCGACTGAGTCTGTACTTGGACCACATACACCGGAACGTCCAAGGCCGCCTGATCTTCCAGTCGCAATGTCAGCCCCTGATCCAACACCAATTCATTCATCAGTTCAAAGGCATCCGCTTCCGCCATAGGCGCAATGGTTTGAATCGCATCGGCGTCGGCCATTTCAATCGACAAGGCATCGGGAATCAAATCGAAACCGGCGGACAGCGCTTCCGAAAAAGTCCCATCGACAAACACCAACCGAATCGCGTCTTCCGGCAGAAAATGGGCCTGCAAAGCTTCCAAACTCGGTTCCGCACCCGGCGCTTTGATTTCAAAATGGTGCTGCAACCACGGCAGTAAAGAGGTGTATTGCCAGTCTTCGTCCTTACGGGTCGGCAGACCTTTCGCCAACAGACGGCTTTCAGCCTCCAAGCGTTTTTGCACAAGCGCTTCGGCTTGAGTGTTATCGTTTAACTTACGGGCTTCGGCGACCAGATGATCAAGCATTTGGCGCGCCGCCGGACTCATTTTAGGGGTAACCGCTACAGTCATGAGACACCTTACTCCGAGCCGGATGCGTCGTGGGCTTGAATGATGTCGTCATAGCCCTTTTCTTCAAGTTCATGCACCAACTCGAAGCCTCCGGACTTGACAATTTTTCCGTCATACAACACATGGACATGATCGGGCTTGATGTAATCCAATAAACGCTGATAATGCGTCACGACGATAAAGCTACGCTCATCGTCGCGCAAGGAATTCACACCATTCGCCACCACTTTCATGGCATCGATATCCAGGCCGGAATCCGTTTCGTCGAGAATGCATAACTTCGGCTCCAACAGTGCCATCTGGAAAATATCGTTACGCTTCTTTTCACCACCGGAGAAGCCGACATTAACCGAACGTTCCAACAAATCTTTGCGCATATTCAACAAATCGATTTTCGCTTGGGCGTATTCGTCGAAGTCGAACATGTCCAACGCCGGCAAGCCTTTTTCTTCGCGAATGGCGTTCACGGCTGTCTGCATAAACAGTTTGTTACTGACACCCGGAATCTCCACCGGGTATTGAAACGCCAAAAACAAGCCTTTACGGGCACGTTCTTCCGGATCCATATCCAATAAATCTTCGCCGTCGAACTCAGCCGCCCCCTCGGTGACTTCATAATCCTCTCGTCCGGCCAACACACTGGACAAGGTACTTTTACCGGCCCGTTTGGCCCCATAATGGCATGCACTTCACCCGGCTTCACTTCCAGGTTCAGCCCCTTCAGGATTTGCTTGCCGCTGTCTTCAGCGACTTCCGCATGTAGGTTTTCAACTTTTAGTAACATCTAATCTCTCTCACTCGATGAAAGCACAACTTTCAAACGACTTAATTCAATCCATTACCGCTCAATGCATGGCAGTCTAAAATATTATCGTTATTCTTTTTATCCGACCGAGCCTTCCAGCTGATGGCCAAGAGCTCTTCCGCTTCCTGCGCGAACTCCAGAGGTAACTCGCTGAACACTTCCTTACAGAAACCGTTCACAATCATGGAAATGGCGTCCTGCTCGCTGATACCGCGCTGCTGACAATAGAACAACTGATCTTCACCAATTCGGGACGTGGTGGCTTCGTGTTCCATCTTCGCGGTGGAGTTTTCCACTTCAATGTATGGAAAAGTATGCGCCCCGCATTGGTCACCGATCAGCATGGAATCACACTGGGTGAAGTTCCGGGCGTTCTCGGCCGTCGGTAGAATTTTCACCAAGCCACGATAGGTGTTGTCGGATTTTCCGGCCGACAACCCTTTGGAAATAATGGTGCTGCGGGTATTCTTACCGATGTGAATCATCTTGGTACCGGTATCGGCCTGTTGACGACGATTCGTCAAGGCCACCGAATAGAATTCACCGATGGAATTATCCCCTTTCAGAACACAGCTCGGATATTTCCAGGTAATCGCCGACCCGGTTTCCGCTTGTGTCCAGGACAACTTCGAGTTCTTGCCTTCACAGACGCCGCGTTTGGTCACGAAATTCAAAATCCCGCCTTCGCAGTCCTCGTCGCCCGGATACCAGTTCTGAACCGTGGAATATTTGACTTCGGCATTTTCATGCACAATGACTTCGACCACCGCCGCATGCAGCTGGTACGAATCGCGCACCGGTGCCGAACAGCCTTCCAGGTAGCTGACATAACTGTTCTTGTCCGCAATCAGGATGGTGCGCTCGAATTGTCCGGTTTTCGCTTCATTGATGCGGAAATAAGTCGACAATTCCATCGGCGCGCGAACACCTTCCGGTACATAGACAAACGTTCCGTCGGAAGCCACCGCAGAGTTCAAGGCTGCGAAATAGTTGTCGTGATACGGCACCACCGTGCCCAAATACTGTTGCACCAGCTCAGGATGATCCTGAACCGCTTCAGAGAAAGAACAGAAGATAATGCCAAGTTTGGACAACTCTTCACGTTTGGTGGTCGAGACCGACACCGAATCAAAAATTGCATCCACGGCGATATCGGTTTTATCCGCCGTTTCGTCACCGAACACCGGAACACCCAACGCCGCAAACGCCTTCGCCACTTCCGGGTCCATTTCCGGCTCGACGGGTTCGTCCGTCGCACACTGGTCACCGCAGGCCGAACATTCCGGCGCGGAATAATAACTGTAATCCTGATAATCCAACGGCTCGTATTCGGCCTTGGCCCAATGCGGCTCTTTCATGGTCTGCCAATGTGCAAACGCTTTCAAACGGAAATCCAACATCCATTCCGGCTCGTTCTTCTTCGCCGAAATCGCACGGATAACCGCTTCGTTCAAGCCCTTTTCAAAGGTTTCAACGGTCGTTTGCGTAAAAAAGCCTTCCTTGTAGCCTTTATTCTTGCTCAACAAGTCGTTGATTTCTTGGTATTGAGTCGCTTCTGACATGGTCTGTTATTCGTTTTCCAACTGAATCATTTAATTTCTGACCATTCTAGTCGGAAATTGCTTTTTGTCCAGTGATTGTTTCGCTCTAAAATCGATGAAAAGCGCCGATTATAAAGCATCCATACGATTTTTCCTTAATCGAATTCACCCCGATTCCGGTGTTTAGGACAAGCGACTGGCGTCGATAATTTCCTGCAACAACGCCCGTTGCAGATTCTCCCCTTGCAGGCACAAATACCCTGGCCCGTCCAGAACACCGGCATAGGTATCCCAACGATCGATTTGCCCCTCAATCGCAACCGGATTTTGGTATTCGGAGGTCATCACCACGCCCTGAACCCGCCAAAGCCGCGCACCAAGATTCTGCTTCATCGCATCCAGACCAAACAGCAAATGTTCCAAATGCAGGGAGCCAGAGTCGAAATCAAAACGGAAAGTATCCAGCGAGGGCACCGCAAAATCGACCGAGCAAACCTCGTCTGGCACATCAAATTGGCGCCAATTCCAATCATCCAATGCCGCATGACTGAACCAGCGATAACGCGGTAACGTGTTCGGACAGGCCGATTTCAGCCAGGCCTGCCATTTCGCCTGCATTGTCATATCGGCGGTTTCCACAAAACTGAATACAATACCGGTAGCGGTTTGCAACATGGCTTTTAACCAGGCCTGAGCTTCTGCATCTTGCACCGGACTACGCACATCAATCACGCACCAGGTTCGTTGCGCCTGCGCACTCGAAGCCGCTTCCGCCGAAACCTCGTCCACAACCGCCTCCGGAAAAGCGGCGTGAAATGCATTTTTAAACCGGGTTTTGCCGCTGCCAGGCAAACCGATTAAACGAATCGCATCCGACACAGGCAATCATTCCAAACAAGCACGATATTGCATCGCCAAGCCTTGAATAAATTCGGGATAGGACTGATGCGATTGATTACGACCCAACGGGTCCAACTCACCGATTTTCACATCCAGACCGCGGGTAATGTAACGCAACTGCTTGTCCGAAAACTGCGGCTCCTTGAACACACACTGAATACCGTTGCTTTGAATACGCTGACGCAGCGCCAACACGCGTTTTACGCTCGGTTTCACTTCGGCAGACACCTGAATCGCACCCTGATTGTTCAGATGGTAACGTTTTTCAAAATACTGGAAGGCATCGTGCAACACCAGATAAGGCACTTTCTCTACCGATGCCAATTGCGTTTGAATAGCTTGATCGGCTTCCGCTAACGCCACCAGGTTGGTTTCTTGCTGAGCGCGTATCCGCTCGGCCTCTTGCGGCTTTAATTTAGCGATGGCAACGCCAATGGCTTCAATCATCAAACCGGCATTGTGAACCGACAGCCAGGTGTGGCCATCCATTTCAGTGGGGCCACGGTTTGCGCATCGCCATGGATTTGATTTCTTGGGTTTCGGTTTCTTCATGCCCGTGAGAATCATGGGCATCGTGGACTTCATGACCATGTTGATGCGCATCCCCACCATCGGCCGTAGCCCGTTTCGGCAAAACGGCCAGGCTGGTTGTTTTTGCATCACCACCCAAACAGGCGTAGGCGTTTTATCATCCGCAGACGCCGCTCGCCCCGCCATCATTTGTCGAATTGCTTTATCCGCCCAGCGGTCAACCCCCGACCCGACGGTCAAAATCAGATCCGCTTCGTTCAAAGCCGTCAAATGCGACGGACGGAACTGAAAACCGTGCGGCGAAGCTCCCGGCGACAACAACACCGTCAAGGTGTCGTCCGGTGTCAAATAAGGCTTCACCATAGCCGCCAAAGGCGGAATGGTGACCGTTACCTGGAGTGCGTGAGCTTGCCAGCTCACCAACCCGGTCAAAATAAACATCAGTGTTTTCACTGAAACTCCTTATGTATTATCGATGACACTCGGCACCCTTGCCGAATCGTTTAAAAAGTCCGCCCTATTTTCCTTTCATGAATTAGAATAAAGCATCATGAATAACGAACCGCTGATCACCGCCCGGCACATTTGCCACGCTTACGGCCCGAAAACCGTCCTGAACGATATTTCATTGGAATTGCATGCCAATGAAATCATCACCTTAATCGGTCCAAACGGTGCGGGAAAATCCACCCTGCTCAAAATTCTGTTGAACCTGATTCAGCCGACGTCCGGCACCGTGGAACGCAAAAAGGGACTGCGAGTGGGCTTCATGCCGCAAAAAATTCAATTGGATGCTTCCCTGCCCCTGACAGTACTGCGCTTTTTACAGCTGGGGCTTCCCAAAAAACGAATGATACCACAGAGCTTCACGAAATCATCAACGACTTGAAACTGGGGAGTCTGTTGACGCAACCCATCCAACAGGTCTCCGGCGGGGAAATGCAACGGATTCTCCTGGCACGCTCCTTACTGCGCTCGCCGGAACTGCTGGTACTGGACGAACCGGTACAAGGCGTGGATTTGCAAGGCCAGACCGAACTGTATCAGTACATCGAAGACATTCGCCAAAAATACGGTTGCGGCATCCTGATGGTCAGCCACGACTTACACATCGTGATGCGCAACACCAACCGAGTCATCTGCCTCAACCAACACGTTTGCTGTTCGGGGCACCCTCAGACCGTTTCGGAAAGCCCGGCTTTCCAAGCCCTGTTCGGTGACGGCTTTGAAGAAGTCGCCGTCTATGAACACCATCATGACTCGCACCTATGCCAGCACACGCACGGACACGCGCATACGCCAGATGAAAGGCCAACCCAAACATGATCGACCTTCTGCTGAACCCTCCGCTCTTTTTGATTCTCGCCTTAGTCGGCGGCCTGCTGATCGCGCTGATTGCCGCACCACTGGGTGTCTTCATGGTCTGGCAAAAACAATCCTATTTCGGGGCGGCTTGGCACACTCAGCGCTGCTCGGCGTCAGCTTCGGCCTGCTGTTGGAAATCAACTTGACCTTCGCCGTCATCCTCATTTCGTTGTTGGTGGCGATCAGCGTTCACCTCATCAAGGAGAAAACCAAGCTGTCGTCCGACACCTTACTGGGCATCCTCGCGCACAGCTCCCTGGCCATCGGATTAATTCTATTGAGCTTTCAAACCGACATCCAGCTTGATATTCTGGCCTACCTGTTTGGTGACATTTTAAGTATCGAACGATTGGATGTGTTTTCATCGTAATATTGGGCGGCTTGGTCGCACTGTTTTCAAGCTGCACTGGCAGGATTTGCTGAACTTGACTTTAAACCCGGAATTGGCGCAAATCGAAGGCGTACCCACCCGAAAGTACAATTGTATTACGTGTTGTTATTGGCGTTGATTATCGCGGTCGCAATGAAGATTGTCGGCGTGTTACTGATTACATCTTTATTGATTATTCCGGCCGCTGCCGCTCGAAAGTACGCGCATTCTCCGGAACAAATGCTCGGCATCAGCATTTTGATTGGTTTCATGTCGGTTTTACTGGGGCTTCTGGCATCTCTGCTGATTGACTTACCGACCGGCCCCAGCATCGTCGCCATTGCCACGATGATTTTCTTAATCAGCTTATTACGAAAAGAACCGGCCTAAGCCGGCTCATCGCCGTTAGCCAACCCAGAATCAACCGACCTCATCCATCAACTGGTGGAGAATCGCCACCACTTTTTCGGATTTGTCATCCACTTGGGCCAAGCCGGCTTCCACCATTTCGGTATCACCGATTTCCTTGGCATCCATGACTTTCTTGATGCCTTGGTGCATTTCCTCGTGCTCTTTGCCAAGCTCCTGCATCAGTGGCAATTGCGCATACGTCTGCCCTTCACCGTAATACCATTTTCCTAACACACAGGCGGTGTGGTCGGTGGCGGTTTCATAAGTCACGCCGATGTCCATGCCATCGACGAAACCACGAATTTTCGCTTTCCAGGCCAAGTGTGCCTGAACCATTTTATCGAATTCTTGCGCCGACGCAGATTGCTGTAATTTATGCACCCGTTCCAACACGGTATGATCGACCTTGAATTCACTCACCAAACCGAGCAGGTCGGAAGATTGTTGCAGCAAGTCCTGACTACCGGCGGCCGCTTCTTCAACCAGACCGGCATTCTGTTGAGTGGTCGTGTCCATTTCGCTAATCGCCTGACTGACATTATCAATGCCTTCGGCTTGTTCGTTACTCGCCTTGGCAATGGTCGAAATCATCGCGGAAATCTCCCCCATCGAGGTATTGATGTGCGTCAAAGCATCACTGGTTTGGCGGACATAATCACCGCTCTGCTCACTGATACTGACCGAGTTTTCAATCAATTTCTTGATTTCCGACGCCGCATCAGCCGATTTTCCAGCCAGGTTACGCACCTCACCGGCCACCACTGCAAAACCGCGACCGTGCTCACCGGCTCGGGCCGCTTCCACCGCCGCATTCAAGGCCAACAAATTGGTCTGAAACGCAATACCGTCAATCAACGTAATGATGTCATTGATTTTCTGGCTGGCTTCGCTCATTTCGTCCATTGACTGCAGGGCTTTCTGCATGATGCCAACCCCGTCCTCCAACTTCTGTTGGGCTTCCTGTGTCATCTGATTCGCATTATTGGCGCTGTCGGCGTTATTTCGAACCGTATTGGTCATTTGCATCATCTGGGTTGAAGTCCGCTCCAATGACACCGTTTGTTGCTGAATGCGGTTGGAAATCGACTCGCTGCCATCGGCAATGCTACGGATTCGTCCGCGACCAGCCGCGTCACTTCACCGACCTTGCCGATCATTTCCGACATATTGCGCGTCGAACTGTTCAAACTGTCTTTCAGAACCGCCATCTTACCCTGGTAATGTCCGGATACCTGCTCGGTCAAATCCCCTTCACTGATGCGAGTCTGAACCACAGCTACCTCTTCCACAAAGGCTTCCAATCCTTCAACGGTGGTATTGATGGCGTCTTTCAAAACGGTAAATTCACCACGCGCATCGGTTTCCACCCGTTTCGAGAAGTCCCCGTGTGACAAAGCGCCCAGCGTGACGGAAATATCATTCACCGTTTTCGCCATTTGATTCATGGAAATTTCCAAGTCGCCCATGACACTGGCATAGTCCCCGCTAAGCTCGACATCGCTCGCCTTCACCGACTTCAGCACACCATTTCGCAAATTCGCAGCGGTATCACGCAGCATTTGAACCATATTATGAATCTGCACCACCGACTCGTTCACACCTTGCTTCAAGGTCATGAAATCGCCCTGATATTCATGCTCGATTTTACGGTGGAACGAGCCGTTTGAAACTTCATGCATCACACTGTTCACATCGTCAATCGCATCGTGGATGGTTTTCAGGAGGTCGTTAATGGAGTGCGCCGTCTCCCCGAGTTCATCTTTTGAGTAGACTTCAACACGATGATTCAACTCTCCGGTTTCGATAATCTTCGCCATGGTTTCCCGCATGGCGTTAATCGGATTCATAAAGCTGCGTGCGACAATCGTACCGGCTATCGAAAAGATCACCACACTGGCAATCAAGACTCCCCAAAGCAAAGAGGTTCCGAAGGATTCCTGCTCAGCCAAACCGTTGACGGACGCCTTGTTTTGTTTTCTTCATAGACTTTGAACTCGGAAACGATGTCGGAAAAGGCTTGATACTTGGAACCGAACTCACCGACCAAAATGTCCACCGCATCCTCAATAAAGCCTTCATCCACCATCACCATAAAACTGCCGAACGCCGTATTCGCGGACACAACATTTTGGCGAATGGCATCGAAATAAGCCTGTTCTTTTGGATCAAGATTGGCTTTTTCCAGAGCATCGAACACCTCGGCGATTTCATTGGCGGTTTCCGTCAAACGCGCACGCGAGGTTGTAATCAATTCTTCGTTTTCCGACACCACCAAATCGCGTGACAGAATCGCCCGCTCGTCTGCCAGGTTTTTCAGGCGGTTCAACAACGCCACTTTCACTTCATTGACATTAACAATTTGATTGATGGTTTTGGATGTTTCCCCGAAGACATACTGCGCCACTAGGTTTGAGGCCAGCAGGAAAAGGACGGCACCGAAGATGCCAATGAACATTCTAGTTTTGATTCCCATTTCTTATTCGATCCACTCTGTAATATTCTCCCTGAAAACACGGTTGTTACAGGGAAGTAAAGGTTCTTTTTTTAATGGGTCATTCTATAGAAAATAACCGTTTACAGGATTGATTTTCCTTATGGACGAGAGAGGGTCGACTTATAGAACCAATTCCTTATTTGGTCCGCTCCAGAATCACAAACTCAAAAGCAAAGGCATGACGCTCGTCCTGAGGATGTTTTTCCCGGCTGACCTCTCGCCATTCCGACTCCGACCACTGTGGGAAATGGGTATCGCCCGCCACATCGGCATCCACCAAGGTGACATACAGTTTATTGGCATAAGGCAACATTTGCCGATACAGTTCCCCACCGCCCATAATGATAATTTCATCGGCATCCGAGCAACTGAGCACCGCGGTTTCCAACGAATCGAAAACCTCGGCACCCGACGCAGAAAAATCGTCCCGACGAGTCACCACCAGATTACGGCGTTTCGGCAGGGCTTTGGAGCCAATCGACTCGAAAGTCTTGCGTCCCATAATCACCGGTTTATCCAACGTATTGGCCTTGAAGAACTTCAAATCATCCGGCAAATGCCATGGCATTTGATTATCGGCCCCGATGACCAAATTTCGATCCATCGCGGCAATCAAGGAAATATTCAATCCTTTCAATTCATTAGCAAGCTTCATACCGACACCTCGGCCTTGATGTGCGGATGCGACTCATAGCCCACCACTTCGAAGTCATCGAATTCGTAATCGAAAATCGATTCGGGGCGGCGTTTGATGACCAGTTTCGGCAGCGCATAAGGCGTACGAGCCATTTGCAGCTCTGCTTGTTCCAAGGTGTTGTTATAAAGATGCACATCCCCGCCGGTCCAGACAAAATCGCCCACCTCCAGATTCGCCTGCTGCGCAATCATGTGCGTCAACAAGGCATAACTGGCGATATTGAACGGCACACCCAAAAAGGTATCTGCACTGCGCTGATACAACTGGCAGGACAATTTGCCGTCCGCAACGTAAAACTGAAAAAACGCATGACAGGTGGCCAAAGCCATTCGTCCTTGCTGAACGTTTTCCTGCGGACTCATGGATTCGTCCGGCAAATCCGCCGGGTTCCAGGCAGACACCAACATACGGCGACTGTTCGGATTGTTTTTCAACGTGTCAATGACTTCCGCAATCTGGTTGATGGTCTCGCCGTTGGGCTTTTCCCAAGCCACCCATTGTTTACCATAAATCGGCCCCAAGTCACCGTTTTCGGTCGCCCACTCGTCCCAAATTCGGACGCCGTGCTCTTTCAGATAAGTATTATTGGTGTCGCCTTTCAGAAACCACAGCAGTTCATAAATAATCGACTTCAAGTGTAGCTTCTTGGTGGTCACCATCGGAAAGCCGTCCTGCAGATTGAAACGCATCTGATAGCCGAACACCGAACGCGTTCCGGTGCCGGTCCGGTCGCCTTTCTGTACACCGTTTTCAGTGATGTGTTCCAACAATTCCAGATACTGTTTCATGCTTACCTCGTTTACTTAATTATATTCACGCCGTTCATGGTCTAACGACCGGGCTGCGACGATAGGCCCAAACCGCCAAACCGAACCCGAACAGGATCATCGGCAGGGACAAAATCTGCCCCATCGTCACCCACCCCCACAGCAGGTATCCGAGCTGCGGGTCGGGCATTCTGAAGAATTCCACGTAAAAACGGAACAACCCGTAGAAACCGACAAACAAACCGGACACCGCGCCCAAAGGGCGTGGTTGACGGGTATAAGCCCATAAAATAATGAACAATACCAGCCCTTCCAAAAGGGCTTCCAATAACTGCGTCGGATACTTGGCGACCACTTGTTGTACGGTCGGGTCATAGACTTTCATTCCCAGGTTAGAGTCGGTGGTACGCCCCCAGAGTTCGCCATTGATAAAGTTACCGATTCGCCCGAAAAACAGTCCGACCGGCACCATCGGCACCACAAAATCCGACACCACGAAAATCGATACTTTCATCTTATAGCGCGCGAACAGCCAGGATGCGAGAATCACCCCCAACATACCGCCGTGGAACGACATGCCGCCTTTCCAAACTTGAAAAACGTCCAGCGGCTGTTGCAGATAGTGCGCCAAGTCATAAAACAGAATGTAACCGAGACGGCCGCCGAGAATCACCCGAGAGCGCCGTAAAACAGGAAGTCACTCACCAGATCCTTATTCCAGTTCGGCGAGGTACGGGCCTGCAGCGAGCATAAATCCAAAAGAAAGCAAAGCCGAACAGGTACATCAATCCGTACCAATGAATTTGCAAGGGCCCCAGACTGAGGGCAACGGGATCGATTTCAGGATAAGTCCACATACGTTCTCTTGGAATCTCTTAGGAAAGGGAATTTAAAACGGACTTAATCATACCGTTATCAGACACAAAAAACTAGGATTTCGCGCCGTGAATCCTAAAACAGACAAAACCGCCAGGCCTGGTGGCTTTCGGTTTTGGACCAGCAATACGCCCATAAAAAAGCGGCCCAAAGACCGCTTTTCAAAACCGTACAAGACTCGAAAATCAAATTTTGAACTGGTGGACCAGTTGATCCAGTTTATCCGCCAACTGTTGCAGACGATTACTGGACGATTCGGTATTGACGGTACCTTCCACCGTCCGCTCGGTCACATTATGGATTTGATTAATGTGCTCGTTGACTTCTTTGGCCAAACCGGTCTGAGACTGAGCCGACGTCAGCATTTCCGAACTCATTTTGTTAATGTCGTCCATCAAAATCACCACCGGACTCAACACGCGCTCGACCGTCATCACCGACTCGTAGCCCGACTGAGTGGTTTCGCGCCCCAGCTCAACCACTTTCACGGTCTCATGCGTGGCTTTACGAATCTTCTCGATCACGCGTTCAATCTGAACCGTGGACTCCTGAGTTCGTTGCGCCAAGCCGCGAACTTCGTCGGCCACCACGGCAAAGCCACGCCCGTGCTCACCGGCACGCGCCGCTTCAATCGCCGCGTTCAAGGCCAACAAGTTGGTCTGTTCGGCAATTTCGCGAATCACATTGATGACCGTGCTGATGGTCTGGCTGTCGTCGCTCAACTGCATGACGGCTGGGTGATTTTTCCATGCCTTCAGACACATTACGAATGTCTTCCGCGGCATCCTTAACCACCTGGCCACCTTCCTTGACTCTGGCCGCCGCCTGATCCGTGGCACGCGATGTATTGTGCGAATGGTCTTCCACACTCTTCGCTTTCTCGGACATGCTCACCATCGAATGCGTCAATTGATGCGACGCCGCCAACTGCTGTTCCGCACCTTCTTTGGCTTCATGCGACACTTCCAACAGGCCGCGCGACGAAATTTCCAGCTCGCGAACCGTTTCCGTCACTTCACGCAATGTATCCTGAATACGCCCGATAAACTCATTAAAGTAACGTGCCAAATCCGCCAGTTCATCTTTGCCGTCCACATGCAAACGACGAGTCAGGTCGCCCTCGCCGTAAGCGATGTCTTTCATCGCATTGGCGGAACGAATCACCGGGCGCACCACAGAGTTGGTGACTTTACGCGAAATCAGCATACCCACCAACTGGCCGATGACCGACAAGCTCAACAACAAGATGAGGTTGCGTAGAGTGCTGTCCAATACATCCTGACTGGTTTCTTGCATATGGCCGACGGAGCTGGTGGAAATGGTTTCCAAATCGTGTTCCAGCGCCAGGAAAACCGGCTGAATCTGGTTCTTCATCATCCAGGTATCCATCCGCCACTTCGGCCCCTGATGAATCTGCTTCAAACGCATAAAGTTTTCACGGTAAGCTTCATAAGCGGTCTTGGCTTTTTCCACCCCGTCTTCTTCTTCCAACGTCAGTTCGTAGTCCTGTTGGGTCATCATGAACTCCAAGGCACGCTCGAACGAATTCAAATAATTTTTCCGTATCCGCGGCCATGCCTTCGTTACGGAAAGCGACATAACCGCGCAAACCGCTCAACACGTTGAGCCAATCTTTCTGCATACCCAACAAGGTATTGAGAATCGGCTGACGCTCGGCATTCAAATCCGCCAGTTCCGAGTTCAGCATTAAGTTGATTTGCTGCTGGATAATCACAGCATAAGGCATCATTTCGCGATTCACGAAATCGAAGGCCGGGAATTTTTACTGCGATCGGCTTGGAACACCTGTACCTGCTCGATGAATTGCGGCAAGCGTTTCAGGTCTTCTGAAATACGTTTCAAAATCGCCATATCTTCGGCCGAGGTTTCACCACTCATCTTTTCGGTCAATTGGATCAGCATGGCTTCGGATGCTTCGATGCCTTTCGCATAGGATTGGAGGTTTTCCGAATCGCCGGTCAGCATATACATGCTCAAGGCATTCATGCTTTTTCCAGCACATTGGTCATGGCATTGGCTTGCAGCGCAATCGGCTGACGCACTTCCACCACTTCTTCCACATTCTGACGCACAATAAACAAATTCACCGCGGCCTGAATGGTGATAATGGCCAATACCGCCCAAATCACCCCGAAGCCGAAACGCATTTTTTGCTTAATGGTGAGTTTCTGTAAAAACTTTTCCATATCCATTCCACTTTGAAACCATTGATTCGATAGTGGCAACAAGCAAGGCCAGTGCCACTTTAAGAAACGTCTTTTCAGAGCCGATTCTTAAAAAACCAAAAAACCTTTAAAAACAATAGATTTAACATCTAAAAATGAAAAAAGCCACATCCGTGGCTTTTATAAAATACAGCTTTTTCCGTATGTTCGTCAAAATTTTGTCATGATTTTCTCTCGACCCGGTAAAAAATACCACATCCTTTCCAATGGCAAAATCACAAGCAACGTCATCTCTTTATCTCATTTCCGAGTTCTGCTCGATTTAATCGCGATACGGATAATGCCCTCGGGCAATCAAGCCGCCATCCAGCGTCAGAATCGAACCGGTCATCCATTCCGTGGCGTCGGACAATAAATAGGCCGTCGCCATCCCCATATCTTCGACCGTACCATAACGTCCGACAGGCATGGCACCCACCCATTTACGTTCCATTTCCGGACGATACAACACATCAAACGTTCGTTCCACCGGCACCACACCGGGTGCCAGTACATTGACGCGCACCCCGAACTGCCCCCATTCCACAGCCTGGACTTTGGTCATGGCATCCATCCCCGCTTTGGAAGCGGCGTAAGCGGCAAACCACTCGCACGTCGCCTGGCCGTGAATGCTGCTGTTATTGACAATCGCACCTTTATGCCCGGCTTGCTTACAGGCATCGGCAAAGGCGGTACTCAACAAATACGGCGCCTGTAAATTCACCGCCAGGGTTCGATTGAACTGATCGCCCTGTTTGTCTTTCAAACTCAAGGATTTGGTCACCACGCCAGCATTATTCACCAACCCGTCCAACCCATCGAAAATCGACCAGGCCTGGTCAAAAAAGGGTTGAACCAATGACAGCTCCGCAAAATCGCACCGCAAGACGTCCGCTTCGGCCCCCATCGCCTGTACCGCTTCAAGCGTCTGTTCGATACCGGTCTCATTGCGGTTGTAGTGCAACACCAACCGGCATCCGGTTTGCGCCAAGACTTTCGCCATCCCGGCACCGATACCGCTCGATGCGCCGGTAACCAGAATGCGTTTATGCTTTAAATCTGGAAATTGTGGTGTCGATGTCACGCTATTCGTCATGCTTGCTCCTTTCAGTATTATCATGCCTCAAGACGTTTTCGCCACCTGTTCCAATTCCGCGACAATGCGTTCAGTGGCGGCTTTCGGCGCGCCGGCTCGAATCGATTCGGAAGCGTCGCGGCAGACGGTTTCATCCAACCAATGCTGTAATCCTTGAACCAATCGCTCCGGCGTCAATTCGGTTTGCTGAATCACTTCCCCACCTTTCAAATCCACCAATGCGCCAGCGTTCGCCGTCTGATGATCGTCCACCGCATGTGGATAAGGCACCATAATCGCCGGACGGGCCGCCGCCATCAATTCCGAGACCGTCAAGGCGCCGGATCGACAAATCACCAAATCGGCTTCGCGATACGCTTGAACCATATCGTCAATAAAAGGGACGACTTCGGCTTCAACCCCCGCCTCGGCATACGCCTGTTGCGCGGCGGCCAGTGTTTTCTCACCCGTTTGATGGTGCACCCAAGGGCGCACGTCCGGCGGCAACAACGCCAGCGCTTTTGGAACCGTTTCATTCAACGCCAAAGCCCCACGGCTACCGCCCACCACCAACAATTGACGCGGCTGGTGCGGAGTCACCGTCGGCAAGGTTTCCAAACCTTCGCGAACCGGGTTGCCAAGCTGAACCACCTGACGGCCCTGAATTTTGTGTTGTGGAAAGGCGCAAATTACCCGTTTGGCAAACGGCGCCAATAGCTTATTGGTCAACCCGGGAATGGCGTTCTGTTCGTGCAGCACCAGTTTTTGCCTAGGGATAAGGCCGCCAAGCCGCCCGGGCCGCACACAAACCGCCCATGCCAAGCACCAAATCCGGCTGCGTCCGCAAAAGTAATCTTTCGGGCCTGCCACCAGGCGCGTGCAATATTAAAGGGGCCTTGAACCAACCGACTAGACCATTGCCGCGCAACCCTTTAATGGATATTTCATAAAACGGTAACTGTGCCTGCTCCACCCAGTTCTTCTCCATTCCACCGGCCGTCCCCAGCCAAACGGTTTCCACGCCCTGCTTTGCCAAGGCCTGTGCCACGGCAATACCCGGAAACACATGCCCGCCGGTTCCGCCGGCCATAATCAACACCCGTTTCATCTCGCGGCCTCCCGTTCCATTTCACGTGTCTCTTCCGGTTCCAGCGCCGACAAGGGTTTTTGTTTGGTTTCATAATCGACGCGCAGCACCAACCCCAATGCCGCCATCAAAATCAACACACTGGAACCGCCATAACTCATCAAAGGCAAGGTCAGGCCTTTGGTTGGAAAAAGCCCTAGGTTCACGCCCATGTTAATCATCGCCTGCAACACCACCCAAATACCGACACCATAGGCAATCAAACCGCCGAAGTATTCCTGCTTGTCAAACGCCTTCCCACCGATGCGGAAACAACGGTGCAGAATAAACAAATACAGCAAAATCAGAAACGCCACCCCAGCAACCCGAACTCTTCGGCATAGATCGAGAACAGAAAGTCGGTATGCGCATCCGGAAGATACAACAGCTTTTGCACACTTTCACCGATACCGACCCCAAACCATTCACCACGACCGGACGCAATGAGTGCCTGCGTCAACTGATAACCGTGACCAAACGGATCGGACCAGGGGTCGAGGAAATTGGTCACCCGCGCCATACGGTACGGCGAGGTAATGACCATCATCACCAGCAAGGTGCCGATTGGCAATACCGTCATAGCGAAGAAACGCCAGGGGGCGCCGGCAATCAATAACATACCGGTAATAATGACCGCGATCACGAAGGTACTGCCGAAATCCGGCTCCAATAAGAGCAAAATCGCCATCACCCCGAACGGTAACGCCAGGCGAATCACCGCTTCAAAGCTTTCCCGCACCGCCGTGGCATGGCGATCCAGATAACCGGCCATAAAAACCACCACAGCAATTTTCATAAACTCGGATACCTGAAAATTCATCACAATGAGCGGCAACCAACGTTTACTGCCGTTGATTTCCCGCCCGAAAATCAGCACTGCCACCAACAGAATCAACCCCAGAATAAACAATTGACCACGGTGTTTTCGCCAAAAAGACAGCGGCATCCGAAAAGCGATGTAGGCGGCCAAGAACCCAATCCCATGGAAAACAACTGCCGCAGAAAATAATGCGTGTCGTCCCCGAAACGTTTTTCACTGATGGCAATCGAGCTTGACGCCACCATCGCCAGCCCCAGCGTCATCAGCACCGCAATCGCACCGATCAACCAGTAATCGGTCTGCCAACCGGCGCTGTGTTCACGCCAATCCCGAACGCTCATGGCGCCACCTTGGGCAAGCCGCCCACGGTTTCATGCACCCAATTTTCAAAGGCCAAGCCTCTTTCAACGTAATTTTTAAACTGGTCAAAACTGGCACACGCCGGTGAAAACAACACGATATCACCTGCTTTCGCGACCGACTTTGCCAACTGAATGGCCTCTTCCAACGTTTCCACAAAGACGGTTTTAGCCGGCGGTAAACTCTGAGCAATCAATTGCCGATCCCGACCAAACAGGACCGCCTGACGGCAATACTGTTCCACCGCGTCGCCCAATTCGGAAAAGTCGGCGTCTTTACCGACACCGCCGGCCAATAAAATCACTCGACCTTTCGAGGCTTCCGCCGCGGACTCAATGGCCGTGACGGTAGCGCCGACATTGGTGCCTTTGGAATCGTTAATCCACTGAACCCCGTCCGCTTCCAATACCAACTGAGTGCGATGCGGCAGCCCCTGAAAATGACTTAGAACCTTTTCAAACACCGCATCCGACACCTGAAACGGACGGCATAAGGCCATCATCGCCAAGGCATTCAATTGGTGATGCATCCCCTGTTGCGCCATAGCAGAAACCGGCACCGACGGATGGTCTTCCCAACCCAGCCAGGCCTGGCCGTTTCGGGTAATCAGACCATAACGTTTTTCCGGCAGACGTTCGGCTTCCATCAGTCCGAAACGCACTTCTTCATCCGGCTTCGCCATGTGCAAAGTTTCAAATTCCAGCGGCAACACGGCCAGTTCGGTATCGTTGAGCACCGTCATTTTCGCTTGGATGTAATCTTCCAAGCCAACATAACGATCCATATGATCTTCGGAAATGTTCAGCACCGTCGATGAAATGGTCTGCAAAGAGTAGGTGGTTTCCAGCTGGAAGCTCGACAGTTCGAGCACATAGACATTGAATTCGGTGTCATCGGTCAACAAATCCAGCGCCGGACAACCAATATTGCCGCCCACACCGACTTGATAACCGGCTTCACTCAAGGCTTCCGCTACCAAGGTGGTGACCGTGCTTTTCCCATTGGAACCGGTAATTGCCACAATCGGTTGGCCGGCAGCACGCGCAAACAACTCGATGTCGCCAATGACTTCCTTTCCGGCTTGAATACACGCTTTGACCCAGGGTTCGGACTTGGCAATGCCCGGACTCAATACGATGGTATCGATTTTATCGCACCAACTGGGGGAATCTGCCCGGTCTTAAACTGCACTTCAGGAAACTGTGCCTGAAGTTCGCTCGTGTCAAGCTGCTCACGGGTGTCGAAAGCGTAACAGGCTTCGCCCTGACTGGTGAAATATTTCAGTACACTTTGGCCGGTCACTCCCAACCCTGCAACAAGATACATGGCAACCCTTTTTTGATTTACGTTCTGATTAACTTGCTGGTTAATTTCTTATAGGTGTTCAAACACACTTTTATTTTCGAATGCGATTCGTTAACGAATTTTCAAACTGGCCAGACCGATTAGCACCAAAATAATGGTGATAATCCAAAAACGCACAATGACCTGCGATTCGTGCCAGCCTTTTTGTTCAAAATGGTGATGCAACGGCGCCATCAAGAAAATGCGCTTGCCGTTTCGTAAACGGTAAGATCCCACCTGCAAGATTACCGACAGGGTTTCCGCCACGAAAATACCGCCCATAATGAACAGCACCAATTCCTGGCGCACCGCGACCGCCACAACCCCTAAGGCCGCGCCGATCGCCAAAGATCCCACGTCACCCATAAACACCTGAGCCGGGTGCGCATTGAACCACAAAAAGCCCAGTCCGGCGCCGGCCAGAGCCGCACAGAAAATCGCCAACTCACCGACACCCGGAATATACGGAATCTGCAAATAGTCGGAAAAATACAAATGCCCGGACATATAGGCAAACACACCCAAAGCACTCGACACCATCACCGTCGGCATAATCGCCAAACCGTCCAGCCCGTCCGTCAGGTTCACCGCATTCGAGGTTCCTACAATCACAAAGTACGCCAGCACCACAGTCCAGGCGCCCAGATAAATAAAGGTGTCTTTCATATATGGAATCAACAGCTGGGTTTCCGCCGGCACCTTCGCCAGAGCGTAGAGACTGTAAGCCGCCACCAACCCAATCACCGATTGCCAAAAGAATTTAGTGCGCGAGCGCATGCCGTTCGGGTCTTTGTACACCACTTTTTGATAGTCATCAATAAACCCGATAATGCCGAATCCCAACATGGTCAGGGTGGCAATCAACAAATAGTGGTTGCTCAGGTTGCCCCACAACAACACCGCAATGGATACCGAAAACAGAATCATCACGCCGCCCATGGTCGGGGTACCGCTTTTCACCAAATGACTTTCCGGCCCGTCCAAACGCACGCTTTGTCCAACCTTCAGGCGAACCAGCAACGGATGACTCTCGGCCGATGATGAAGGAAATGATCAAGGCGGTCAACACACTCATAATGGTGCGCATGGTAATGTAGTTAAACACCCCGAACCCGGAAATGAATTGTGCTAAGTAATCCGTCAAATAAATTAACATGCTGATTTCCTTAAATCTGCTTCAGGGGCTCTCACCCGTTATCATTCCGGTCCGCCACCGTCGCCACTATGGCTTGGCTGACCTTTTCCATTTGTGTTGAACGCGAACCTTTCACCAAAGCATTCTGAACCTGGTTTTGTTCGAGTAATTGAATCGCACGAGCGATTAAAGCGTCCTGCGTTTCGAAATACTCTCCACCTTCGCCAAAAGCCTCCGGCATGGATTGCGCGGCCACGCCGAACACCAACAAAGACGCCACACCTTTTTCCTTGGCGTAACGGGCCACGTCCTCATGCAGACTTTGCGATTCGGCGCCCAATTCCGCCATGGCCCCCAAGCAAGCCACCGACTCACCCGGCAAGCCCGCCAAGGTTCGAACTCGCCGCCTTGACCGACGCCGGATTGGCATTATACGTATCGTCAATTAAGACACCCTGCGGTAAGGCTGACTTTTGCAAGCGCCCCGCCACACCATCAAAATCTTCCAGGCCTGGCTGAATTTGTTCCCACGTCAACCCGACCGCCAAACACGCGGCCACAGCCGCCGCCGCATTCATGGCATTATGAAAACCGAGCATCGGCATGCTGGTCTGAACCGAACGCTCCGCCCCGTCCAGACAGGTCAACCGCAAGGTGAAATGGATGCGATCATGGTTTTGCTGAAACGCAGCCAAACGGACATTGGCCTGCTCGCTCTCTCCGAAACTGAAGACCTTTAAATCCAGACGCTTGGCCTTGGCGCACCAAACCTCAAACCCCGGCGAATCGGTATTCAGCACGATGGTGCCGCCCGGTTTCAAACCGTCCATGATTTCGCCCTTGGTTTCGATCACCCCATCCAGCGACCCGAAACCTTCCAAATGCGCGCCCGCCGCCAAGGTGATGACCGCAACGTCCGGGCGGGCGATCTTAGTCAAATAATGTATTTCCCGGTGATGATTCGCACCCATTTCAATCACCGCGTAATCGTCAGACGACGTCAACTCCAGCAAGGTGCGTGGCAAACCGTAATCGTTATTCAAATTACCCGCCGTCGCCAACACTTGCGCCTGCTTGGCGAGAATATTCGCCAGCAAGGCTTTGGTGGTGGTTTTACCATTGGAACCGGTCACGCCAATCAAGGCTTTCAATTGCATTTGCTGACGGTGCCAGGCGCGAATTCGCCCAGCGCGATGCGAGTGTCTTCGACCAACACCGATGGAACAATCGTTTCCACCGGTTCGGAAATCAACACCGCCACCGCGCCTGTTTGACCGCTTCGGCAATAAAGGCATGGCCGTCAAAATTGGCGCCTTTCAGGGCCGCATACAAAGCCCCCGATTTCAACGTCCGCGTATCGGTACTGACCGAGTCGAACCGAATCGGGTCTTCCCCCAACAGCTCACCCGTCAGGACACCGTTTGTCGCCTCCACCAATTGTGATAATGTCCAGGCCATTTGCCTATGCCTCCCCTTGTCTTGATAACGATTGGAACGCCTTTTCCACGGCGCCTTGATCGCTCATCGGCCATCGCTGACCATTGATTTCCTGATAATCTTCGTGCCCTTTCCCCGCCACGACGACCACCGCTTGCGGTCCGGCTTGTTGGATGGCGGTGGCTATCGCTTGCTCACGGTCATGAATCACGTCGGCCGGTTTATCGAAGCCGGCTTGAATATCCGCCACAATCGCTTCAGGCGATTCCGACCGCGGATTATCATCGGTCAAAATCACATGACCACTCAATTGAGCCGCCACTTGACCCATGAGCGGTCGTTTTCCCTTATCCCGATCCCCGCCGCAACCGAACACGACCCATAAGTCGTTTTCTCCAGTCGGTAAATGTTGCCCCACCGCCGCCAAAACAGCTTGTAAGGCATCCGGTGTATGAGCGTAATCAATCACCACCGTTGGTTGATTTGGGCGCGTCAACACTTCCATTCTGCCCGGCACGGCCCGTAAATGTGTGACGGCTTTTTGAATATCGCCGGAATCCAAGCCGCAGCACCAAACACAACTGACAGCGCATAATAGGTTTTCCACATTAAACCCACCCATCAGCGGCAAATCGAAATCGCACTCACCGACAGGCAATTTCAACCGGCCTTTCAAGCCCGTCGGTTGAAACGATACCGATTGTAAACGGACATCGGCGTTCGGCGCCACTTGAGCGTAAGTCAAAATACTTTGATGGGCTTTTTCAGCCAAATCCGCACCGGTTTCATCCTCCAGATTCAACACCTGACAGCGGCTCGGATACGCCTCGAACAATTGTTTTTTGCGGCACGGTATCCGGCTTCGGAACCGTGAAAATCCAAATGATCACGCGTCACCTGCGTCAAAGCCACCACATCAAATTGCAAACCGGCAATGCGGTTCAAACTGACGGCATGGGACGAAACTTCCATCACCACATAATCGACCTGCTGTTCCGCAAAATGTGCCAGCCATTCGTTCAACACCAGCACTTCCAAAGTCGTATTACGACTCGGCTGCAAATCTCCAATCAAGCCATTGCCCAAGGTGCCCATTAAAGCCACTTTGTAACCGGCTGACTGCAACAATTGGCCAATATAATGACTGGTCGATGTCTTACCATTGGTGCCGGTAATGCCAATAATTTTCACCCGGCGACTCGGATCGTCGTAAAACCATTTCGCCAGGTCCGGTAAACGGTTTTGTAAATTCGGTACCGAATACACCGGGCACTTCGAGCCCAGAAACATCCAAAATCCGCCAAGGCCTGCCGCATCGGTTAGGATGGCGCTGGCGCCCGCTTGTTCGGCTTGACCGGCAAACGTCATCCCGTGGCAAGATGCGCCCGGCAGCGCGACAAACACTGTGCCAACGTCCACCTGCCGGGAATCGATCGTCAAACGAGTGACTGAATGGTCTGCAACTCCGGAAACCTCCAGCCTCAGAAAGTCGCACAACGCGGACAAGGTTTTCACGGTGCTCCCTCCTCCAGAACTTCGTCCGGTGGAATGTTATTCAAGCGCAACGCTTCCTGCATCACTTCGTGAAAAACCGGCGCCGCCACTTTCCCGCCATAATAAATGCCGCGACTGGGTTCGTTAATGGCGGTGACCATAATGTATTTCGGATTCGACACCGGCACAATGCCGGCAAATAACGAAATGTATTTATTCTGTTCGTAGCCGCCGATTTTGGTCCGGTGCACCGTACCGGTTTTCCCAGCCACACGGTAGCCCTCGATATTCGCTTGCGGGGCTGTGCCCTTGCGCGCCGCCACTTTTTCCATCATGCCCAGCACCGCTTGCGCCGATTCCTTCGACACCACTTGCGTGCCTTCCGGCACCTTGTTCAACTTCAAAAGACTCACCGGTTTGATTTTGCCTTCATTAGCGAAAATCAAATAGGCCTGGGCCAATTGCATCAAATTGATGTTAAAACCATAGCCGAATGAAGCCGAGGCCTGGTCGATTTTCTGCCATTCGGTCGCCGGACGAATAAACCCGAGGGTTTCACCCGGCAGGAAAAGTCCCAAATCCTGGCCGAACCCGACGTCATGATACATCTGCCACTCTTGTTGCGGTGTCATCTTAAACGCGATTTTACTGGCCCCGACATTACTGGATAATTTGATCACTTCACCCGGCGTAATCACACCGTGATTGCGGGTATCGGTAATGCGTTGTCCTTGAATGCGCAAGGAACCGGGACGGGTATCGATTTCATCATCCAAGTGAAGCACGCCCAAATCCAACGCTTTGGCGACAATAAACGGCTTGACGGTGGAACCCGGTTCAATACGGTCCGCAATCACACGGTTTCGCAAGCGGTTGCCGGTCAATTGACTGCGATCGTTCGGGTTAAAGCCCGGCAAGGACACCATCGCCAGCACTTCCCCGGTTTGGGCATCCAGAATCACCGACATAATGGACTGCGCCTGGTGACGAATAAACGCTTTTTTCAACGCATGATATAAAAAGAACTGCAGATCTTCATCAATACTCAGCACCAGAGGCTGGCCGGGTTCGGCGGGTTCAATGTCTTTTACGAACTCAATGACCCGCCCCGCACGGTCTTTAATGATCTGTTTTTTACCGGCATGACCGGACAACCAGTCATCATAGGTTTTTTCAATGCCGGCGATGCCGGTATCATCGATATTGGTAAAACCAATCAGGTGCCCGACCACTTCACCGGCCGGATAATAACGCTTATATTGGTTTTGAACATACAACCCGGGTACATCCAAATCTTCAATCTGCGCGGACAGTTCCGGCAGGACCCCGCGCTCGACATACATAAAACGCCGATTTTTCTTTGCCAACACCTGACGGGTAAACGTTTCCTCCGAGACATTCAGCAGTTTCAACATCTGTTGATAGGCGAGGTACTTAGCGTCTATCAAGCTTTGCGTTTCGCCACCTGCTGAGTGGTGAGATTTTCCTTGAGCAATTGCGCCTGCTGCTGAACCGGATCTAGATAAAAGGAGAGAATTTTCGGATCGACCCAAATCGAGTCAATCGGCGTGCTCAACGCCAACACCTTGCCGTTCCGATCGTAAATTTCACCGCGCGGTGCGGGAATTTCCAAACTGCCGTTCCGATCGTAAATTTCACCGCGCGGTGCGGGAATTTCCAAACTGCGAATCTTGACGTTTATT